>ENA-UOOK01003573-UOOK01003573.1-fermentation-metagenome-genome-assembly--contig:-NODE-3573-length-17543-cov-3.932296_pt1 | contig 17543 bp, 17 predicted proteins | sample MGYA00245777_ERZ724023 | MGnify/ENA primary metagenome ERZ724023 (study PRJEB28704, sample SAMN03018312) | fermentation metagenome | biome: anthropogenic terrestrial biome; feature: soil; material...
GACCTCCTGACCGGGGATCCTGGAGCGCTCAAACAGCGGCTATGGCTTCGGTTTTTTTTTGGTGTAACAAATACCCCTTTTACAGTACAGTAATATTGAAAGGTATCAGGTGAGTTGTGTGTTTAAATTACTCGCCGAATTTTATCAGGATCACAGGTCCATGATCTTTCGTTACCTGTACCGGCGCACCGGCAGTTACGACCTGGCCGAAGAGCTGACCCAGGAAACCTTTTACCAGGCGGTGTTGTCGATAGCCGGTTTTCGCGGCGAATCCGGCGTGCGCACCTGGCTTTACCGGATTGCTTATAATGTCTGGTATGATTATTGCAGGCGTCATAAGATGACGGATGACCTCGATACCCCACAGGTTAACAGACAGGTGGGAGAAAATGGTGACCGGAACTTGAATATAGATCTTTATAAGGCCCTTCAGATCTTGACGGAAAGGGAACGGCTCTGTATCACTCTCCAGTTGATGGAAGGGCAACCTATAGAAAGAATCTCAGAGATTTCCGGGATGAAACCGAATACGGTTAAGTCTCATCTCTTGAGAGGTAAGGAAAAATTAGCTAACTATTTAAGACAAAATGGATATGACAGAAAAGGATGATCGCTTAGTAAACCGGTTCTTTGCGGAGCATTCTGGACCTGTTTCTGATAAAGGCTTCTCCGAAAGGGTGATGAAAAATCTCCCTGACCGTGCCTGGTGTCTCAGTCGGATATGGGGCGTTTTATGTGTGATGGCCGGTATTATTTTGTTCGTCCGGGTAAGAGGATGGGAAATATTGGGAGCTGTGTTTCAGACTTCTTTTCTCCATGGCTATCATCTGGTGTCGGAAAAGATTGCCCACATCAAACTCATGGAGCTGTTGTCCCGTCTGGACTTGTCCGTGCATACCCTGGTGATGCTCCTGGCAGGTGTCGTCACCGTCACGCTGGTGTTACTTTACAATGTCCTTATGGACGAGAAAGAAAATAAGCGTAAAGGGGTATCCTAATTCATTACGGAGGTAGAGGGCGCAGAGCGTCAGTGATACTTTAATCTGAGAGAGGATCCGTCATCTTTGATGATAGATCTCTCTCATGATTTCCCTGCCGACTGAAATCCGATAATGGTAAGGGTCGTAGAAATTATGGTAATTGTCCATGCGGAGGTGTTTACGGTCAGCATAATTATAAACCACGTTGGGGCCGAAGATAGAATGGAGAATGGCCAGGTCTTTCGGGTTCATCATCTGCTCTTTGAAATTAGGACTGATCACCAATTTCAAGTCGGTATGGTGACGCTGGCAGATAGACTTGATCATTCTGAAGTTATGAATCTGTATAGAAGAGATCATCGGTGGTTCTAAAGTAGGCCGATAGTGCCGGTCCATTGCTTTCTGCCAGAATTTCTGTCTCCAGTAATTTTCCCCACATTGACTGATCCTTTTTTCCTGCGGGAGGATGGCATCATTGGTATACCTGGTACATTCCGGCACATAGTCATTGATGATACCCCTTTCCTGTTCAGTGAATTTTCCGGCTATCAGATATTTAATGTAAGGGATAAGAAACTTAGGTGTGAAGAAACCTTGCAAAAAGGTGGTCTGATAAGTAATCAGACTTTTATGTGAGACATCAGGAGGCATGATGTGCATGAAATCATTCTTGGGTGCATCATTTGCAAACATCGGGACTTCTGTTATGATCAACAGGTGCTTGATGGGCTGTCCGGATTGCTCATTGAGTGCTTCCAGCATCATGCTTAAATCTCCTAATCCTACGGAGTTGCTATACATCCTATAGGGATGCGCATGAATGTACTTGTTCCAGATGTTGCAAGGGAATGCTTTAGTACATGAGGCTCCGATGATAAATGAGTCATAATGCATTTGGTGCCGGTATTCCTTATATTTCATCCATGAAACTTCTCCTTCATTCTGACAGACCGGATCATGGTCATAATCATGGTAGTTTCTGACCACCATGAAGGGATCCTTGACCATGTAGATGATGATAAGCAGAATGAAAGGTGTGGCAAGAGCCAGGCATTTTAGGTAAAAAGCAGCTATATTCTTATTTTTCTTCATGATTTCAGAATTGGATATAAATGAAATTCTCCACGCCGAAGGCTCCGAACAGGAAAATGATCACCGCAATGCCTGCGTAGAGTATCCACCTTACCGGAGCTTTCAGGTGTTCGGTCCAGTTGATGAGGCTGTGGCGGGAATTCAGGTATTCTAATATGAACATGATAACCGTTGCGATGCCGAAGACGATCCAGTAGAAATCTGACATCCCTAGTCTGAGCTCCTTGATGGAATCGTTGAACCCGTCAAACAGATGACGGTAGACATAGAATACATCACTTATTTTTCCGACACGGAAGAAAAGCAGTGACAAGGCGAAGAGCAGGTAAGTGCGGATAATCATGATCAACTTCCATGTCTTTTCACCGATTCGCTTTTTGGCCCGCTGGCGTGCCTTTTTTGTTAATGTCTCATAGATGATGACAATACCCTGGAAGAGTCCGTAAAGAGCAAAAGTCCATCCTGCCCCGTGCCAGACACCGATAGCGATGAACGTGACTAACAAGGAGATGTACAGGCCTTTTTTGCCATACCTTCTCAGGGTGGCATCAAGAGGGGTGAAGACATAATCGCGTACCCAGAAAGAGAGTGTCATGTGCCAGCGCCGCCATAGTTCACCTGTAGACTGGGAAACAAAAGGACGGTTGAAGTTGGGGTGAAACTCGAACCCGGCCATTCTTCCGAATCCTATGGCCATAGCGGTATAACCGGCAAAATCGGCATAGAGTTGAATAGGATACAGGAGAGTAGCCGTCAGGAGTTGCATCCCGGAGGCGATGCGCACGTTGTCCAGCACCATATTAAGGGAGGGAGCGATACGGTCTGCAATGACGAGTTTCAGGAAAACTCCCCAGGCTACGAGTTTCAGTCCCCGTGTAACCTGTCGGTAAGAGAAGGGCTTTGCTGTTTTCAACTGTGGCAGCATGTCACGGCCTCTCTCTATAGGTCCGGAAAGAAATTTCATGAACAGCATCATATATAGTGCGAAGTCCCAGAAGTCATCCTCCGGTTCTTCCTCCTCCCAGAAGATCTCTATCAGGTAAGACAATGCCTGGAAAGTATAGAAAGAGATACCTAAAGGAAATAGTGGAGACCAGTATCGGGCAATCAGCCAGAATCCGGCCAGTGCTATGATACTTGTCCATAGGATGAGAGTGCCTTTTTTAGTGTCTGGATATTTATGTATCCATTTTCCGGCGAAGAAAGTAAACAGGGTAACTCCTGCTGCTACGATCAGATAAGCCAGATGATAATACCCGATGAAAACGGCACTTGCCGCCAGGAGTATACAATGTTGCCAGCGGCGTGAACGACGAAGATAGTAGAGTATAAAAGTGATCGTCATGCATACTGCGAACGGGATAGACAGAAATTCCATGATCGCTGTTATTTCTGTTTCTGGATGATAATGTCACACATATCACCGATGGTTTTCATTCTGATGATGTCTCTCATCTTGAAGTGAATATGAAAATGTTTTTCTGTTTCACTGATGATCATCATGTTGGTCAGGGAGTCCCATCCCTCCACGTCATCGGCCGACATTCCGTAATCGAGTTGGATGCCAGGTCTCTTAAGTACCTTTGCAAGGATGTCCCTTAAGATTTCAAGTACTTCTTTTCGTTCCATTATTATTTTATGATTATTTCTTTTCTTCCAGTTTGCTGTATTGTCTATTTTTTTTACTTGCCATACACTCTCTCTTTGCAGAAGGAGAAGGATATTACGGGTGTTTTCTCCCCTTGGCAGGCGGTTCTCTTGCCCTCTGCCATTCCCTTTTGTTTTTGTGGCAAATATAAATAAAAGTTTTTATAATCAGTAGAAATTATCCATAAATTGATGGGTAAAATCCCTACAATTTAAACGGGCTGCACAAAAGTGGTGAGCGGGAGTTTTGTGAATGTCTGATAACATCATCATTTGAATTGGTTTATAGAGATGACTCTGTTTCTTTCAAAAACCCCTATTCCTTTTTGTTAAAATTTTCTTGTAAGAAGAAGAAAAGCGGATCCGGTCATTTCCAGATCCGCCTTGTGACAGGATTGCTCCCAGTTGGTGCTCTTGAAGAATAAGGGACCTCCGCGAGCAGTTGTCTGTAAAAACTCATTGCTTGATAAGCAAACAGGAGGTCTTTCTTTTTCTGAAAGGTACAGGAATTCCATCTCTTTCAGGTATGAGAGGAATTCCTGTTTGTCGCATTTTCCTTTAGAATCTCATCTTAATGCCAGTATAAAAACTTCTTGGAGAGGCAGGACCGTAAATATAGTTGGAATCACGGTTATAACCTTTGTCGAAATCTTTTTGATAGGCATTGGTAACATTCTGAATTCCCCCGTACAATTGTAACAATGTTGCCCGGAAAAGATGAAAATCATAAGAAAGTTTTACATTGACATCCATAAAGGTTGGTGTCTTTACGGCCAGGTCTACAGGTGTACCCGAACTCTTGACATGTTGTACCAGCATGTGTCCGGTATAGGTGCCTGACAAAGATGCCGAAAAATCTTTGACCGGGGTAAAGGTAGAAGTAAAATAGCCGTATGTATTTGGAGTACGGAACATCTTCCTTTCCGCAGGAGCCGAAGTACTCCACTGTTCAGCATCATTATATTTGCTTTGCTGTAAAGTCATTCCAGCCTGGAGCTGAAACCACTGGGAAAAAGTTGCCTTGCCTTCCATATTTGTGCCCGCAACTCTGGCTCCGGTACCATTGTATCGTTCCAGAATCTTATTACCATCCGGGTCTGGCTGTGGCAAGTACCGTTCAGAAAAGACGTGAGAGAGATCAGTATAAAATCCTTCAATGAGCAGATTCGTCTGGACATTACCAAACTGGTGATAGAGATCAGCAGAGGCACTCAGGCTGTATGACTTTTCCTCCTGTAAATTATGAGCGAGGTAGATTTTGATCCTTTCGCCTCCCGAAACACTGATATGCAGATCTTCATCAAAAGTCTGGGGTGCGCGGAAACCAGTGGACAGACTGAGCCGGAAATTCATGTTATGGCTGGGATTATACCTGATATTGATCCGCGGACTGAAGATGACGTGGTTGACAAGACTGTGCTTGTCAAAGCGGCCACCGAGCAGGAATCCCCACTGGTCAGTTTTCCATTCATTTTGCAAGAGAGCACTGTAAATATTGACATACTGTTTTGTACATGTCCCGTAGCCAAGAGCATGATCTTGCAAGCCATCGAAATTGTATTCAAGTCCAGTGGTTAATACTGAAGGCATGAAAAGCAGTTTGTTGAAGTTAATCGTATACTGGCTGCCACCAATTACGGTAATGTCATGAGTTTTCCCATAAGATTTCAATGCAGTGGCTACACTTTCCGCCGAGCCATCTCCGATACCACCATAATAACTCTTCCTGTCCGTATTCTGAAATGACAGGTAAGTATTCAAATGGTTTTCCGTGACGGGTGAATAGAGGTCGAAATTAAGTCCGCCGCCATTGATGTCGTGATCTATCTGCTCTGTAATGTTCGATTCGTGAGCCGGCAAGGACAGATTATTTCCGCCACGTCGGAACTCTTTGATGTTATCATACTGGAACGAGAGTTTTGAATAGGTGCCCGTCTTGACAAAAGACCTGAAGCCTACGGTCTGCCCGTTGATAAGAGGCATTTCCGTATAGCCGTCATGGTCATAGTCAAAACCAGGCCGGTGATGGCTTTCTCCGTAAATGTAGAGTCCTGTCTTGCGGTCGTCACTGATAACGGAAGCATTCATCGTCGTATTGTTCTGGAAACAGCTCCTGCCATCAATAGACATAATGGAATGGCCGAATTCTGCAAAGTTGCTGACCGGCTCTTTCGTGATGATATTAATGACTCCTCCTATTGCTGAAGCGCCGTACAAAGCAGATCCACCCCCTCTGATGACCTCTACTCTGTCGATCATATTAGCAGGGATTTGCTCCAGGCCATAGACGCCGTTCAATGCGGAAAATACAGGACGGGAGTCAATCAACACTTGTGAATAGTGACCATCAAGACCGTTGATGCGGACTTGTGTGTAACCGCAGTTCTGGCAGTTGTCTTCGGTTCTTACGCCTGGCTGGAAGTTGAGTCCTTGGGCCAGACAGGTAGACTGGGTCGTATCATAAAGTTTTGAACTCAACACATTGACCAGAGCGGGTGACAGACGTTTGATAGTCTCTTCCCGGTTAGCCGAAACCACTACTTCGTCCAGCATAACTTTGTCTTCCTCCATGGAGAGATCACATTTGTTGGAATTTTCCTGAAGCAGGAGAGGTTTGCTGTAGAGCTTGTATCCCACCTTCCTGGCCAGAAGGGTACAGTTTCCAATAGGAATATTCCGTAAAATATAATAACCGGACGTATCGGTTTCCGTATTTAATGTCGTCCCTTTTATGGATATGGCAACATCTGCGATGCCTTTATGGTTTCCTTTTCTTTTTACAAATCCGGAGAGTATTGTCTTTTTAGTTCTCAATAGACTATCTATGTCCTCAGATGCATGGCATAAAATAGAGGACATAAAAAAGACAATGAAAAAACAGATCAGCTTTTTCATGTGATTTTTTTAGTTTTAATTCGTAATTTTTTATCTAATAGTGTTTAAAACTAAAAACCGGAGGACCACGTGAAAAGAAACGATGGATGAAGGGATATATGAAGGAGAAGAAGACACACGGAACCACCAGCCTGGTTATCTTCTCGTAATAAGCGAAGAACACAGTCTCCAATCCCGTTGACAAGAACAAAAAATTGCAGATCGGGCAATTTGACTCATCAGAAGAAAAGGATACTACCTGACTAGAGGCGGCTTCTGAGTGCTTTGCTAATGACAGGTGGTGGACTTCCTGAATCGTAAGAGAAAGGAAGACCAGCATGACGCCAAGCCATGCGAAGATATGTCTTCTCTTTTCCTTCTTACCCTTCATTACCTTAATTGCTAATCGTTTCTTAGACAGGAGCAAAGGTAGATAAAAATAGTGATTTTGGGAATACCCAAAAGTGGGTAATTGTATATATTAAATATTTTTATTGAAAAAACAATTAAATGGAAGACGTAATATGGAATTGAAGACAAACAGATCATCTGTTGCCGTCAAGGCCTTATGAATAAAGATAAACCGCCTCTCAGCGGTAACGGTTTACTGTTTTGGAGGAAAAGGTAGTCTGAACTTACATCCCTTTTTCCAGTTGCTGCATCCGTATGCTGTCTTGCCCTTGATGATATGACCGGTATGGCACAAAGGACAAGCCTTGCCGATGATGCTGTCGTTGACTGGGCCAGTCCAGTCTTTTTGCGTGAAAACAAGGTCACGGGCAGGGGCATGGTGTAATTCCCCCGTGATTGACTGAATCGGGGTATCCGGCTGCGGGGATGTTGCTGATTGTACCGTATGGGTTTTCCTTGCATCCGGTTTTTTCTTCTGTGTTGCCGCCTTTTTTAAATCATCTTCGGTGGTAACCGAGACAGAGCCTTGATTGTCAGCCAGTACATCGTTAACGATTTTTACGATCTGCTCCTTTAGTCCATTGATAAACGCTTCCGGAGCATATTTGCCCTGTTCGATCTCTCGCAATTTCTTTTCCCAGATTCCTGTCAACTCACAACTCTTGAGGAGATCCTCATGGATTGTATCAATCAATTCTATCCCGGTAGGTGTTGCCAGAAGATTCTTCCTTTGCCTGCGGATATAGTGTCTTTTAAATAAAGTCTCAATAATTCCGGCCCTGCTGGAAGGCCTGCCGATCCCGTTTTCCTTCAAGGCGGCGCGCAATGTTTCATCTTCGACAAACTTGCCAGCGGTTTCCATGGCCCGCAGCAGGGTAGCTTCTGTGTAGTATTTCGGAGGTGTGGTCTGCTTTTCTGTCAGGGTGGGCTGATGAGGACCGGATTCTCCCTTGATAAAAGCAGGCAGGAGATGTTCATCTGTATCTTTCTGGTTTTTCTCCTGCTCCCGAGACTGGTAGACGACCCGCCATCCCGGGTCGAGAATTTCCTTACCGTTGACTTTGAATTCTACCGTGGCTGCCTTTCCCATCACAGTTGTGGTTGCAAATTTGCAATCCGGATAAAAGACGGAGATGAACCGAAGGGCAATGAGGTCATACACATTCCTTTCAATGTCCGTGAGTCCCCGCGCCGGTTCTCCTGTAGGGATGATGGCATGGTGATCCGTTACTTTACTGGTGTCAAAAACACGTTTGCTCTTGGGCAGTTTCTTGCCGATACGTGCCGCCAGCGTCTTGATCAGATCCCTGTAGACCAGTTGCCCGTTGACCGTCACTTTGCTGATTCCGTTCAGGATACCGGGGCATTTCGGATAGATGTCGTCAGAAAGGTATTGGGTATCCACACGTGGATAGGTGGTAAACTTTTTCTCATACAGACTCTGCACGGTATTCAAGGTCAATTCAGCTGAATAACTGAATTTCTTATTGCAGTCTACCTGCAGGGATGTCAGGTCATAGAGATGCGGAGGATTTTCTGTGCCCCTCTTTTTCCTGATGTCCGTGACCGTAAATGGCTTTCCTTCGATCAGACCGAATGCTTCTTCCCCATCTTCCTTACAGTCATATTTTCCTTTGGTAGCGGTAAATAAGGTCTCCCGGTAGACCGTTGCCAGGACCCAGTAAGTTTCAGGCTTGAAGTGATCGATCTCTTTCTGGCGGTTGACAATCAAGGCCAGGGTCGGCGTCTGTACCCGGCCGATGCTCAGTACCTGTTTATTATGTCCGTATTTCAGGGTATACAGGCGTGTGCAGTTCATTCCTAAAATCCAGTCACCGATGGCACGTGAGAGTCCGGCGAGATAGAGCTGGTCATATTTTCCTTCTGATCTCAGTGTCTGGAACCCTTCTTTGATTGCCTGATCAGTCATGGAGGATATCCATAGTCGTTTTACATGGCATTTCACCTGGGCTTTTTGCATTACCCAGCGTTGGATGAGTTCTCCTTCCTGTCCGGCATCACCACAATTTATGATTTCATCTGCATGATCATAGAGCTTTTTGATGGTCTTGAATTGTTTGCGTATGCCCTCATCACTGATGAGTTTGATGCCGAATCGTGATGGAATCATAGGCAGTGCAGACAGACTCCAATGCTTCCACATAGGTGTATAGTCATCCGGTTCCTTCAGTTCACAGAGATGACCGAAAGTCCAGGTAACCTGGTAGCCGTTGCCTTCCATATAGCCGTCATGCGACTGAGTGGCACCTAAGATTCTTGCGATGTCTTTGGCTACACTTGGCTTTTCTGCTATGCAAACAATCATATTTAAAAAACGTGTTCGGGTGGCAAAAGTAATAATTTTTAGGGAATAAACAAAGGAAAAGTGGAAGGTAATCTGAAAAGGCGTCCTGATCCTTCCCTGGGGATGAGCGTAAAACGATCAAGCCTGTCCAGAAAATCCCGGACAGGCTTGTGGTGTCAGTTATGTCGGACCTTGGAGGATACGTCAGTCGTTCTCAAAGTGCAATTCCTCCATAAAACGGTTGATGACATCTGCATTGCCGGTATGTTTTCCTAAGTCCTCACTGATCTTGCAGGTATCATTATAGAAGTCCCAGGATTCCGTAATCTTGACAGCTACGAGTTTAATGACAATGTTCATAGGTCGTACTCCGTTGAAATCATTCGTGAAATGGGTGCCGATACCGAAAGAAGGTTGACAGTACTTTTGGGCAAACTCCTGGATCTTTATAGCCCTGTCCGTATCAAGGGCGTTGCTGAAGACGACCTGCTTCGTTCTGGAATCAATGCCGAAGGATTTGTATTTGTCGACGATCTTCATCAGTTCTTCCCGATTATCTCCACTGTCAATGCGGAGACCTTTATAGAGATTGGCGAAATCTTCCGAGAAGTTGAGACTGAAAATATGCCAGCCGAAAGTATCGTAGAGATAGGTTCCCAAGGCTCCACGGAAAGTGTTCCGCCATGCATTCATGGCAATGTGGTTTGCCATCTGCGGGCCATACATTCCACCTATGGCGGAAACAAACTCATGGCCCATTGTACCGATCGGGACCAGATGGTATTTCATGGCCAGGTAGACATTGCTGGTACCTACGAACTGTCCGGGCCACGACTTACTGTTATTGCAGTCCTTCATGGCACGTACCACCGTATCTTCAGCTTTCAGGGATGCACGTCGGCGAGTCCCGAAATCACTGTATATACACCCTGCACCGAGAAGACGGCTGGCTTTCTGATAGGTCTTCTTATAATAGGCATCATAATCAAAGGTCTTGTCCTCTCCGGTCATGATATAGTAAAGTTCAGAGATGATAGCCAGCACTTTTACTTCAAGGAGGATGGTGTTTGCCCAGCTCCCCTCGAAGACAACATGCAGGTGTCCTTCTTCATCTTGCCATGCTTTTACCCATTTGCGGTTATAGCGGAACCCTTTTAAATAGGTGTAAAACCAGTGTGGAAGATAGTAGCATTTCTGCTTCATAAAGTCGATTTCCTTATCTGTGATGGTCACATTTTCAAGAAGGACAATCTGGTGATTCAATTCATCTGCAAATCCTTTAGGATACACCAGGTTGTCCCGGTCTTTGAATCGGTATTTGACCTGAGCCCTGGGGAAATTGTCGATGACAGCGCAGCACATCGTAAACTTATACAGGTCATCGTCTGTAAAGTGTTGAATTATCTGCTTCATGATCATAAAAATTTAATTTTGTATATATTAAAGTATCCGTTAGGATGGGGGATGAATTTTCTGATGCTATCCTGAATCTCGGTAATCTTTTGGAGTGAGCGAGAGTATGATCCCCTGTCGTTTAACCCAGAAGAGTCTGTATCGCTTTTTCAAGTGATGCCCCGCCATCCAGCGAGGGTGCATATTCTTTTAAGACATGGAATGTCTTTGCTCCATAGATCTTAATTCCGTCCCTGAGAGTATTCAGTACGCAGATGTCTCCTGCAAGACCACAGATATCGATCTGTCCTATATTCCTGTCGCGGATCAGGGATCGCAATTTCCCCGCAGAAAGGGAATTCTTGAATATGGAATATTCTTCAGCACCTTCATCTGTACCTTTGTACAGTACGGTTACCGTTCCATGAGTAGTATAAAGAGGTTTGAAAAGAGCTGGGAAAAAGGCGGCGCCAGTTGAATTCTGAACACAATGCATGGGCCATTCTCCCCCGTTTTCCTTGAAGGAGCAATGATGATAAGGATGCCAGTCCGCAGTGACGATCTTGCAGTCATATTCGCCGTCCTGTTGTAGAATATATTTACTCAGAGCATTCAGCGCCTTCGCTGCGCCCGGGACGGGTAAAGCTCCGTTGATAAAGTCAATTTGCGGGTCAATGATCAATAGCATTCGTTTCATACCAGGTATCTCTTTTTGTTGTACGGCAAGTTTATCAGTTGTGATTTCTTGTTTGTTCTTCAGTCCGTGAGAAATTCATTTATTCTCCTTGTCAGTTTCTTCCCGGAATGACCGTTAGCCGAATAGTTTAACTGGGATGAAAGGACATAACCGTAGAGAAAATGAACGGACTCCAATCGCAAAAATACAGTTTTTATTTTGAACAAGTGCATCATCCGTCTTTTTTTTCATAGTCTTGTTTAAGGTCTTGATATGTTCTTGTTGATTTTTGTAAACTCCACATATCATTATGAAAATGAATTCTTTTCGATCACCATTAATAAGTTTTTTACAGTCGTAAACGAGGATAAAAGTAAAGATTGTATGATGTTTTGTGCGAAAGATTTTTTATATTTGTAAATAATAACTGAGAACCGTTTTTCAGCTAAGTTTTATAAGATAAATGTTATGAAAGTTGGTCTGTTTATTCCTTGCTATGTAGACGCATTGTACCCTCATGTGGGAGTGGCTACGAGCAAGCTCCTTCACTATCTAGGTGTGGATGCCACCTATCCTCATGGACAGACCTGTTGTGGCCAGCCGATGGCTAATGCAGGTTTTGAGAAGATGTCAAGACCTTTGGTCGAGAAATTTGAGAGGACTTTTAAGGATTTTGATTATGTGGTCATTCCATCCGTCTCCTGTGCAGCTTTTGTCCGTTTTAATTATCCTAAGATACTGGAGCATTGCAAAGTGTCGGAGAAAGTCTATGATGTCGTTGAATTCCTTCATGACATCCTGAAAGTAAAGGCATTACCGGGGAAATTTCCTCATGTGGTAAGCGTCCATAATTCTTGTCATGGAGTACGTGAGTTAGGACTCTCGTCTCCGTCTGAACTTCCCGGCCCCAGGTTTAACAAGATCATTGATCTGTTGCATCTGGTCAGCGGCATTACGGTGAAAGAGCCGGAACGCCCCGATGAGTGCTGTGGCTTCGGTGGAATGTTTGCTGTAGAGGAACCGGATGTCTCCAAACGGATGGGAGAAGATAAACTCGCAGAACATATTGCTACGGGGGCTGAATACATTACAGGACCTGACTGTTCGTGTCTGATGCATCTGCAAGGTGTCGCCCGTAAGGAGCATAAAAATATTAAATTTAAGCATGTCGTTGAAATATTAGCAGCTGGATTATGAGTACATTACATGCAAAGAGAGCAAGGGAGTTTTTGAAAGATCCTGCAAAGATCACGCATCATGACCAGACTTTCTGGGGGATGCGGATGTCAAGGGATAAAATGGTCACCCAAATTCCCGAATGGGAAGAACTTCGTGATAAAGCCAGTGAGATCAAGCGCCACACGATCACTCATCTGGCTGATTATCTGGAGGAGTTTTCGGATCATCTGGAGAAGAATGGTGTTCATGTGCTTTGGGCCAGGGATGCGAAGGAGTTCAATCAGATGGTCTTAAAGATTCTCACGGACCATCATGTCAAGAAGATGGTCAAGTCAAAGTCCATGATGACTGAGGAATGCGGAATGAATGATTTCCTGAAGGCCAGAGGCATCGATGTGGTAGAGACAGATCTGGGTGAGCGTATCTTACAGTTGATGCACTTGAAGCCTGCCCATATTGTGGTGCCGGCCATTCATATTACCCGTCAGCAGGTAGCTCATACCTTTGAGGAAAAGGGAATGTCACAGGAAGAGGGCAATGATGATCCTACTTATCTGACCCGTTGTGCGCGCAACAGTCTTCGTAGTGAATTCCTGGAAGCAGGTGCTGGTATGACTGGTTGTAATTTCGGTGTAGCGAAGACTGGTGATGTGGTTGTCTGTACCAATGAAGGGAATGCGGATATGGCTACGTCAATGCCGAAATTGCATATCGTGGCGATGGGCCTGGAGAAGGTGATCCCCGATTATGCTTCGTTGGCTTTCTTCCAGCGTCTGTTATGCCGCAGTGCTACCGGACAACCAACGACTACCTATACTTCTCATTTTCGGAAACCTCGTCCGGGAGGAGAAATGTATGTGATCCTCATTGATAATGGGCGTAGTGACTTTATTGCCAATCCAGACCATTGGGAAACGCTGAAGTGCATCCGCTGTGGAGCCTGCATGAATACTTGCCCGGTGTACCGTCGTTCGACGGGCTATAGTTATAGTTTCTTCATCCCTGGCCCTATCGGCATTGATCTGGGCATGCTCAAAGATCCGAAAGCCAATAGCGGTAATGTCTCGGCCTGTTCTCTCTGTCTGAGTTGTGATGAGGTGTGCCCAGTCCATGTCAATCCTGGAAGTCAGATTTACCTCTGGCGTCAGCAACTGGATCATTTCGGCACAGCAAATTCAGAGAAGAAACTTATGTCATGGGGAATGGCACGGGTTTATAACAATTACTTTATGTATGATACGGCATTGAAAATGGCGCCGCTCTTGAATCATGTCCCGGAGGCAATTATCGGGAATCCGAAATGGAGTCCATGGTGTGTGGGACATAAAATGCCTGTATTCGTCAGAAAACCTTTTCATGTTATTGAGAAGGATCTGGAGAAAGAGTACGGAAAGGAGAGCACAACGAAATTATGAAAAAGGAAGAATTATTTGCCAAACTCCGTGCGAATACGCATGATCAGTTTGATATGCCGGATATGCACGTTCAAGCATTAAAATATGCAGATACCTTGCAACAGTTTATCGCGATGACGAAGTCTTCCGGAGGGAAGGCCATTCGCCTGAAGAGAGATGCTGACCTGAATGTGGCTGTTGCGGAAGCCTACCCTGATGCGAAGGTGATAGCCAGCAATCTTCCGGGGATCAAGGCAGACCGTAATCCTGACCTGGTGGAGGATGCACGGGATCTCAACGGTACTGATGTCGGTGTCATCCGTGGAGAAATTGGTGTGGCGGAGAATGCGTGTATCTGGATTCCTCAGACAATGAAAGAAAAGGCTGTGTGTTTCATCTCTGAAAACCTGGTCATTCTGCTTGATGAAGCGGATGTCGTTGACAATATGCACGAGGCATACGCCCGGATCAAAATGACGGATTATGGTTTCGGTACGTTTATCAGTGGTCCGAGCAAGACGGCTGATATTGAACAGGCATTAGTCATGGGTGCACAGGCTGCAAGGTCAGTGACGGTGTTTCTGCTGTCATAGATTTTCAGTTCTTATTGATCTATAAAATATCCCGATCAACTTGAGAACCTTTTAAGGTTGCGGTTGACCGGGATATTGTCTTTTCAGAGAAGAATCTTATTTTTTTATATAGGGATCAGTGCCCAGAACGGCTTGTGCGGCCCTTCTGGCTTTTTCACGCAAGGCATCGACGTCATCCCCCAGGTCTCCGTAACAGAGTGCCACTCCCATTCGTCTGCCGATATGTGCTTCAGGTTTGCCGAAGATACGGATACGTGTGCGGTCTTCTTTCAATGCATCAGTCAGGTTGTATTTTAATGGAGTTTTTGATTCTATCGGAGACAGGATAACAGCACTGCATCCGGTATGCTCCAGATGGATAGCCGGAATCGGCCAGCCCATGATCGCACGCAGATGCAGTTCAAATTCGTTCAGGTTCGTGGAGTGGCTCAGGGTGACCATCCCAGTGTCATGAGGACGAGGACTGAGCTCCGAGAAGACAACTTCTCCTTGTTTGGTCAGGAAGAACTCTACTCCCCAGATGCCATAGCCGGTCAAAGCTTTCGTCACTTTATCTGCCATCTCACGAGCTTTCTGAAGAGCACCTTCCGGAATATCTACGGCCGGCTGCCAACTCTCCCGGTAGTCTCCTCCTTTTTGAATATCTTCAATGGGAGGGCAGAAGAGGGTCGGCCCTTTCTTCTGGGTGATTGTCAGGAGAACGAATTCAAGTTGGAAGTCGATAAATTCTTCGATGATCACTTCTGGAATATCTCCGCGTCCTTCCTCCATGGCATCCCGATAAGCTGCTTCCAGTTCTTCCTCATTATGGACATAACTCTGGCCGTGCCCGGATGAAGACATCAGTGGTTTGACGACGCAAGGGAATCCGATCTTCTCAGCACCTGCCTTGAACTCCTCATACGTTCTGGCATAGACATACCGGGCGGTTCTGACTCCCAGTTCATGAGACGCAAGATCCCTGATGGCGCGGCGGTTCATGGTGTAGTTGACAGCACGTGCAGAAGGGACAACCTGGATACCTTGTTTCTCGAAATCAAAGAGGCACTCGGTCCGGATGGCTTCAATTTCCGGGACAATAATATCCGGATGATACTTCTTGACAGCAGCACGTAAGGCTTTTCCATCCAGCATACTGAACACCTCGTGTTCATCAGCTACCTGCATGGCGGGAGCATTAGCGTACCTGTCACAGGCAATCACGTAAAGGCCTGCCCTCTTTGCTGCGATTGTAAATTCCTTGCCCAGTTCGCCTGAGCCTAAAAGCATGATTCTTTTCATTTGCCAATATTAAATAGGTGTTATGTTTCAGATCCGGTAATCAATGGCTTCAACACCTGCTGCCATTCCGGAGTGACGGCAAGTTTACGGAGGTCTTTCTCAATGATTGTCATCATCGTTTCCGGGCTGATGCCCCGATGGTAAGCAAGATCATCAAGAGGATGAACCTCCGTTCCGAAAAGCCCGTAGTATTCGCGAAAGATCACCTCGTCCTGGGCTGTGAGCAGGTGCAGCAGGTGGTGCATGTAATGTTCCTGCTGCGCGGAAAACTTATCCGAGTTCTGCCCCAGGCGGATGAGGGTATCCTGGAATTCTTTAGAGAACTTGTCCATGTCTGTTCTTTCCGTACATGATATCGTAGTATTTCTGGTAGTCGCCGGAAGTAACCTCTTTTATCCATTTCTGGTTGTCCAGATTCCAGGCGATGGTTTTCTTGATGCCATCGGCAAATCTAGTCTCAGGGTACCAGCCGAGTTCTTTCTTCGCTTTCGTAGGATCAATGGCATAACGGCGGTCATGCCCCAGGCGGTCGGTCACATGCTCGATCAGATTATCATTGATCCAGTCCACATTGTCTGTGCCTTGTGTCTTTTTCACGGAGTCATGAAGGATGTTCCGTAGAGAAGGATCCTTAGCCATCAGGTCGTGAACGGTCCTGATGATCAGTTTGACAATGTCGATGTTCCGCATCTCATTATGACCGCCGATGTTATAAGCCTGTCCATCGCGCCCATGGCGGACGACCATATCAATTGCCTTACAATGGTCGTCTACATACAGCCAGTCGCGGATGTTGAGACCTTCACCGTAGACTGGGAGCTTCTTGCCTTCCAGCACATTGTTGATCATCAAGGGGATCAACTTTTCCGGGAACTGGTAAGGCCCGTAGTTGTTGGAACAACGGGTTATCGTGCAGGGCAGGTGAAAGGTGTCATGATAGGCTTTGACTACGAAATCAGCACTGGCTTTGCTGGCCGAATAAGGACTGTGAGGACTGAGGGGTGTCTCTTCCGTGAAATAGCCGGTGGATCCCAGAGAGCCGTAGACTTCATCGGTAGAGACCTGATGGAACCGCTTGCCCGCTTTCCAGGTAGGGTATCCTTGGGCGTCCTTGCCGGTAACCCATGCCTTCCTGGCTGCATCCATCAGGTTCTGGCATCCCAGGATGTTGACGGTAAGGAAAAGTTGAGGATCTTCAATGGACCGGTCGACATGACTTTCGGCTGCAAAGTTGATGACATAGTCGATGTCATTCTCCGTAAACAACTGATCTGCAAGCTTCCGGTCGCAAATGTTTCCCTTGACGAAGAAGCAGCGCTTATTGTCAATATCATCCTTGATGGTGCCTAAGTTTCCCGCATAGGTGAGAGCATCGAGAACAATGATCTTGATCTCATCGTCCTTATATTTCTTCAACAGGTATTTGATAAAGTTTGCTCCGATGAAGCCTGCGGCACCGGTAACTAAGTAAGTTTTCATGTTATTTGTATTTTAGTTCTATGATGATCATTTCCTTTTATAATCTGGACCGGTTCTCTCCCAGGGTGATCACTTCACAGTCAGAGAACTGATGACCTTCAATGGTGAGCCGGACCATTGTCCGTTCCTTTTGCCAACCGGTGATGCCAGCTGCTCCGGGATTGATGTGCAGGAGCCCGAGGGTCTTGTCATATTTGATTTTCAGGATATGAGAATGTCCATCTATAAAAAGTTGAGGAG
>ENA-UOOK01003574-UOOK01003574.1-fermentation-metagenome-genome-assembly--contig:-NODE-3574-length-17527-cov-23.437614_pt1 | contig 17527 bp, 11 predicted proteins | sample MGYA00245777_ERZ724023 | MGnify/ENA primary metagenome ERZ724023 (study PRJEB28704, sample SAMN03018312) | fermentation metagenome | biome: anthropogenic terrestrial biome; feature: soil...
TCTTACTGATTTGTTCCCGTGTTTTTGGGGTACGCTTTTTGAACATAAAGGTGTTCTTTATATGATTGGAGCTTCTACCGAATACGGGGATATCATAATAGGGAAGTCAGAAAACTTTGGAGTTGATTGGCAATCTCCGATTACATTAATGAGAGGCGCTGGTAATGTAGGTCATCTAGGCTGTCATAAAGCTGCAGTTAATGTACTTGATTATGAGGGAAGGTTATATATTTCTGTTGAATGGGGCTGTTGGAGACAAAAGAAGTTTCTCAACGGAGTATTGAGTATTGATAGCAATTATAATCTTATGGTTACTGAAAACTGGAATTTTACAGGTTTTACTCCTGCAGGTTTGGCTGCTAATCATAATCCTGAAATTGCGGGTGCAATAGAAGGATGTATGGTAAAAGGTCGTGACGGCAAGCTGTATAACTTTGCAAGATACTCAGAAGGCAAAGCCTTAATGGTAGAAATTGATAACTATGATTGTCCGCCGACAAATGCAAAAGTTGTTGATTTTCCCTTAGGACATGTAAAATTTGACATCAAGTTTAAAGACGGTATTTATTATGCAATGGGCAATGAAGCACCAGGCAGAACAAAACTTGCGCTTTATACTTCAGAAAATCTTCAAGATTGGAGCTTTAAAGAGTATATTGTTGCAAAAGAAGAGGCGGATATTAAGCTTATAGGTTTTCAATATCCAACATTTATTTTTGACCAAAATTATATTATGTCTGCGGTACGCACTGCAGACGGCGGTGCGGCCAATTTTCATGACTCCAACGCCATAACTTTTCATAAAACTATTATAAAATAAAGGAGCATGAATTTTTATGCTAGAATACAAAGGTATTTTTCCTGCGGTTGTCACACCCTTTAATGAACATGATGAACTTAATATAAAAGAGCTGATTAATCTGTCAAACAAACTCATTAATTCTGGGGTTAGCGGCTTGTTTATTACAGGCACAACAGGAGAAGTTTTCTTATTAAGCCAAGAGGAAAGAAAGCAGATAATAAAAACGGTTGTAGAAACTAATAACAGCCGAGTAAAAATTATTGCTCAAATAAGTGCATTTAATACAAAAGACAGTATTGATATGGCGCAGTTTGCGCAAGAAAACGGCGTTGATGCTATTAGTGTCTTACCTCCTATTTATTTCAGATACAGCGCCCAACAGATTGTTGATTTTTATAAGGATATAGCAAAAAGTGTAGATATTCCAGTATTTGCTTATGATATACCCGCCAATACCCAGATAGAAGTTATGGATGAAGCCTATAAGGATATTTTTTCTATAAAAAATATTGTCGGCATCAAAGTATCTCACAAAAACTTAAGACTGCTTGAAAAATTCAGAAAAGATTATCCCAACCTTATTATTCATATAGGCAGTGATGAAATCTTAACCACAGCACTTAATTACGGTGTAGACGGTGCAGTAGGAAGCACATATAATATCTTACCTCAAGAGTTTTTGAATCTTTTTTATAATTATAATTTAGGTCAAAAAGATACTGCAAATGCCATTCAAGAGATATGTAATGAGTTTATATTAACGCTCTGTGCTTGCGGCGGTACCCCTGCTGTAAAGTATATATTAAAGCTTCAGGGCATTGATTGCGGTGAAAGCCGAAAGCCTTTTAGTTCGCTTAGCAATTCGGATAAGGAATTATTAAAAAAAGCTTATTTAGAATTTCAGCAGCAGTATTCAAAAGTTATAAAAGCATCTGTTAAGGCAATTTAACTATTTTTTTATTAGGAGATAATATGTCGATTAGCACTTCTGTCTTAAAGATAAATACAGACTGTTTAGAAAAAGGTTTTGACGGTGAACTCGCTGTATTGGTGGTAACTTATAATGTTAAAGCCTCAACTTTTAAAGGTACCGAAGATAGAAAAGTAACGATTGGTGTTGCGGAATTTGATCCTAAAGCCAGCGTATATTTAGTAGACGGTGTCGAAGGCCAAATAACCAGTGGTGCACCAATTCAACCTACATTCGTCATTATCATTAAACATAATGGTGAAGAAGTTGAAAAAGTAAACACTCAAGAACTTGGCGAATATGAAATCACTTATAAAGCAACTTATAAAGGCGTTACAACTGAAACTGTGAGAATCGTAACTGTGGTTGATGAAATTTCATTTGGTGGTGTTGGTGCTGTCGAACTTGAAGTGGGCTTTGCTTTTGTTCCAAAACAAGGTGTGACTGCAATTCAACCTATTATTGATGAAGAAACAGGTAATAGAACAACAAGAACATTAACCGATTATATTGTGGTATTTGATTCTAATCTTAATAATACAATTCCTGGTGTGTACCAAGTAACTTATAAGATTGAAGACCCAGACAATCTTGGTCAAGATCCAATTGTTTACTTAAAAGAAAACAACGAAGATGTTCAAGTAGTAAGAACTATTACTGTCTATAATAAAGTTGAAATTTTAGGCGCAACGAATACCAATATTACAAAAGGTGATTCTTTTGATCCTAAAGCAGGCGTTACTGCCAGAGACTCACTAGGTGCAATCGATGCAAGTGAAATTAGCGTAACAGGTGTTGTTGACCCAAATACTTTAGGGGCTTATACATTAACATATAAAGTAAAAGGTACGTTTGATGATGAAATTACAGTTGTAAGAACAGTAACCGTTGTTCCACCAATCGTTGGTAAAACAGATATCTATTTCATGAGTGGTAACCCAAGTGAAAACGATCCTTTCTTAACAAGTTATACAGGACAAAACCAAAAAGAAAAACAAGATTTACAAACAGCAACAGAAGAAAAGTATAATGTAAAAGTGCATTATGTGACTTATCCTGCAAACGCATCATGGGGTCCTGCTAGACAAAGTGCGATGATCCAAGCGCATGTTAACGGTAAACCATTAGCCGACGTTTATTATCACATCAGTTCTGACTGGATTCCAAATCTAGCAAATGGTGGGGCTATTGCACCAATAGATGAATTCTTAGTACCTGGTGCCCACGGTGAGGATGTACCAACCTCAATTAGAAATGCTAGTAAATATAAGAATAAAACCTATGGTTTCTCAACGAGTGGATTAAATATTGAATCTGGATTCTATTATAATGCGGATTTAGTTAGTTCACTAGGTCTACAAACTCCAACTGATATGTATTTAGCGGGTAACTGGACATGGTCTACATTCCAAGCGTGGGCTTTACAAGCTAAAGCAGCACTTAAAGAAAAGGAATATGTATTGGGCGGTGTGATATCAGAATATGCGGAAAACTTAGTTCCACTTAATGGTGGTGAGTTTATTAATGAAGCAAGAGGAAGAGTTGATTTTGGTAACCAAGCAGCATTAGACACTTATGCTTTTATCAAAGAATTGGTTGACGCAGAACTATTTGAACCATCTGCTGACCGTGCCTATGATGCCGGTAGTGCAAATTGGTTAAGTGGAAAAGTTGTTTTCCACCCTGGACATTTCTGGTTTATTGCCTCTGATGATAGATGGGGCAAAAATATTAATTTTGAATTAGGATTCGTTCCATATCCAATGAGTGATGATTATGCTGCTAGCGGTGGCAAATATAGATCGCCTATTTATGGTCCATCATTCCCAGTAATGGCTGGCGGTTTGACAACACAAAGAAAAGAACTTGTCTTTAAGGTATGGTGGGATTTACAAAGAATCGTGCCAGAAGAACAAGGGATTGAAGAATTTACAAATCTACTTAAGCAAAGATTTGCTCAAGACAGTTATGTAGAAGCATACTTGTCAGTTTATGATAAGGCATATCGAAGTGTACTTTATGGTATAGGGATTGGCCGTTATGAGGTGGGCAGTTTCGCAAGTGCTATTAATACAGGTATTCCTGATGGGTCTTATAGAACAAAGATAAGCGAAATTGAACCAAGATATAAATCAGAATTAGAGAGATATTTAGATTTAGCATAATATTAATTTAAAATAATACCCCCTTTCTAATAAGGGAGAGGGGGTATATTTTTAATCATAGGAGGGATTTTTTTGAAAAAATTTTTTATTGTAGTTTTGATTGCAGTTGGATTAATATTTGTATATGGGGCGATTAATGCAATCGTGATGGTTTTTGATACAGATACATTAAAGTATAATGTCTCAACTTCCGATAAGGTTGATTTAGAGAAGTTTAAAGAACACTCAGATTATCATACCTATGTTAACCAATTTGAAGAAAATTATCCCCAAAGTGTAATTACACTCGAAGGTTCTAATTATATTGATGGAACTGATGTAACAATTTTAGGGTCATATAAAGGCGAAGAAAATGTAATAGAAACATTAGAAACCAGCGTGGTTAACTATGAAGTAGATTTATCTGCCGCCGGTTTTTATAATTTAGAAATCACTTATTTTCCAGAAACGACATACTCGTCCAGTGCCAACATTGAACGAGGCATTATGATTAATGGAGAATATCCTTTTTCTGGGTCAAATAACGTCACATTCTTAAGAGTATGGGGTTCTAAAGAATCGATAAAGAAAGATATATTCGGTAACGATATTCGTCCTAGCCAAATTGAAATTCCACAATGGATGAATTCACTCGTTAAAGATAATTCTGGCTATATAACGGAACCATTTTTATTTCACTTTGAAAAGGGAATTAACACAATATCATTTGTATCAATTAGAGAAGCGATGCTAATTAGCAAAGTAACATTAAAACCTTTCGTAGAAAAAATATCTTACGAACAATTAAAACAAACTTATGAAATTAACAACTACCAAGAAGTTGATCAAAATATTTTATTAGAAGCAGAACATCCAACCTATACCACTTCACCAACGCTTTATCCTTTAAACGATAGAACAGATTCAAAAACCAGTAATACGAGTCCATCAAAGATTATTCTTAATACAATTGGTGGCGATAACTGGAGAGTCAGTGGTAATATTATCAGTTGGAATTTTGATGTTCCTGAAACAGGCTTATATGAAATTTCCTTACGTTTGAAACAAAAACTAGCTGCTGGGATGGTTGTCTCAAGAAATATTTATATCGACAACGAAATACCGTTTAAAGAACTTGAACATTATGGATTTACGCATTCAGGTGATTGGCGAATTCAAACTTTAGGAACTAAAGATGAAGCCTATTTGTTTTATCTAGAAGAGGGTACACATGAAATATCAATGGAAACATCTTTGGGTGACTATGGTATTTTATTATCAGAGATTAATAACTCAATTATTAATTTAAATGAAATTTATAGAGAGATTATCGTGTTCACTGGCGCAGAACCAGATGAACATCGAGATTATCAGTTAATTTTAAGAATGCCAGATTTAGTCGAACGTTTAGAAACCGAAAGACAAATATTAATTGATATTAGACAAGCATTGATTGATTTATCAGGTTCAAAGAGTGAAAAAACGGGGATCTTAGATACATTTATTCTACAACTGAATGACTTTATCAAGAAACCATCTCAAATCCATAAAAAGTTATTGGCTTTTGAAACCAACATTGCCTCACTAGGTACATTGATGACCCTTTTAGATCAACAACCACTAGAGATAGATTACTTCCAAATTCATGGAAGTGAAACTAAATTAAGTAGAGCCTCTTCAAATATATTTGAAAGTGCATGGTTCGGTTTAAGACGTTTCCTTGCTTCATTCACAACAGACTATGCTGCAGTAGGTAAAACAACCACTGGAGACGGAGAGTCAATTGAAGTATGGATTACAATGGGGCAAGACCAAACCAATATTTTAAGAAAACTCATTGATGAATCATTTACACCGAATTTCGATATTCAAGTGGATTTAAAACTGGTTAGTAGTACAGCCTTATTACCTGCCACTTTATCGGGCGTTGGTCCGGATGTTTCAATTGGTGTTGGTGGATCGGTCCCAGTTAACTATGCAATGCGTGATGCCGCAACTGACTTAACTCAATTTGATGATTTTGAAGAAGTTGCCTCTCAATTTTATGAAAGTGGCTTTGTACCATTTATGTATCAAGATGGTGTTTATGCTTTACCTGAAACACAAACCTTCTTAATGATGTTCTACAGAACTGACATTTTTGATGATTATGGGTTTACTGTTCCCCAAACATGGGATGATGTTATTGCCTTAATTCCAAACTTACAAAAATATAATTTAGATTTTTATTTACCAATTCCAACTTCTCAAGCTGGGACAATGAATTTACCGCCAAACCCAATTTTCTCAACCTTGTTCTATCAAAACGATGGAGAGTTTTACATAAATGACGGCAAAGAATCTGGGTTTAATGAAGGTATGGGACCAGAAGTATTTAAGTTTTGGACAGAGTTTTACACGGACTATTCATTTCCACTAACCGCTAACTTCGCCAATAGATTTAGAAGTGGACAAATGCCAATTGGAATTACCTATTACAATATTTATAACACTTTAGCTGTATTTGCCCCTGAAATTAAAGGACGTTGGGACTTTGATTTAGTCCCAGGCACAATTGTTATCGATGAATTTGGTAATGAAACAATTAGAAGAGATACAGTAGCCAGTACAACGGGAACGATGTTACTTGAACAATCTGATAATAAAGAAGCAGCATGGGAGTTCATGAAATGGTGGGTTTCTACCAATACGCAAGTTCGTTTTGGACGTGAATTAGAAGGCATTTTAGGCGCAGCCGCTAGATATCCTACTGCCAATGTTGAGGCAATGGGCCAATTACCTTGGCGTGTTGTTGAACGTGATAAGTTAAACGAACAATGGACTTGGACAAGAGGCATTCCGGAAACACCAGGATCTTACATGACTGGTAGACACTTAGATAACGCATTTAGAAGAGTAATTAATGATATAGCAAATCCAAGAGAAACAATTTATGATTATGTTTTAATTATTAATCGTGAACTTGAATCTAAACGTAAAGAATTTAAACTTGATTAGGAGGCATTATGGAAATAAAGCTTAGAACGAAACGCCAGCAACTCTGGTTTGAGATCAAACAAGCTAAACATTTATATATCTTAATGGCTCCATTTGTGATTTTATTTTTCACATTTACCATTATTCCAGTGTTTATGAGTATTGGGATCTCGTTTACTAACTACAACTTATTACAATCACCTAATTTTATTGGGTTTAGTAATTATATAAAATTATTTTTAGAAGATGATGTTTTCATCGTCGCCTTAAAGAATACTTTAATCTTAGCCGTTGTTACAGGGCCGGTCAGCTATATTTTAGCGTTTGTCTTTGCCTGGTTAATTAATGAATTACCAAGATACTTAAGATCTTTTATGACTTTAGTATTCTATGCACCATCGATTAGTGGTAATGCCTATTTAATGTGGTTAATTATCTTTTCTGGTGACGCGCATGGCTATTTAAACGCATTTTTAATACAGTATGGCTTTATTGATCAACCAATGCAATGGCTCACCAATCCTGATAGTATCTTACCGGTTATTATTGTGGTTCAACTATGGTTAAGTTTAGGGGTTTCCTTCTTAGCCTTTATAGCAGGGCTTAAGGGTGTTGATAAAACACTTTATGAAGCTGCGGCAATTGATGGTGTTAGCAATCGCTGGCAAGAGTTATGGTACATCACTTTACCATCGATGAAACCACAATTATTATTTGGTGCGGTTATGCAAATTACAACATCGCTTTCAATAGCGGAAGTCTCCATGCAATTGGTTGGGTTTCCATCGATTGAATATGCAGGACATACGATTGTCACGCACTTGATAGACTACGGGACAGTGAGATTTGAATTAGGTTATGCCAGTGCAATCGCTACGCTTTTGTTTTTGATTATGCTTGGGTTAAACCTATTTGTTAGAAAGATTTTAAGAAGAGTGGGTGAGTAGATGCAATTAGAAATTAACCTCGATATTAGAGAGTCTAAACTAAGTAAGGTAAAGCGACTATTTACTAGAAAACGAAATTTAAACCGTTCTATCTGGGGCGATTTAGGTTTACTTATTCTATTGGCAGCGTTTGGTTTTTTCAGTGCATATCCATTAATTATGACTGCCTCTAACGCATTTAAGCCTTTAGATGAATTGTTTTTATTCCCACCAAGATTATTACCTAGAAACTTAACACTTGGAAACTTCAAAGATTTATTTGAACTGATAGGGAATTCTTGGGTTCCGTTTTCAAGATATTTCTTTAACACAATATTTATTACCGTGTTAGGCACTGCGGGACATGTAATATTTGCTAGTATGTGTGCTTATCCATTGGCTAAGTACAAATTTCCAGGTAAGACTGTGTTATTTACTTTGGTTGTTTATTCATTGATGTTTACACCATATGTTACCAATATTCCTAACTATATTATTATTACGAGATTAGGTTTAATTGATACCGTTTGGGCAATTGTTTTGCCGGCGATTGGATCAAGTTTAGGGTTATATTTAATGAAACAGTTTATGGAACAAATTCCTGATGATTTAATTGAAAGTGCGAAAATTGATGGCGCTTCCGAATATCGAATTTATTGGCAAATTGTGATGCCACTAGTCAAACCAGCCTGGGTTACGTTGATTATCTTATTATTCCAAAGATTATGGACCAATACAGGGGGGACATTTATTTTCTCGGAAGAAAAAAAACCACTATCTTACGCACTGACTCAAATCGCCCAAGGATCTATTGAACGTGCCGGGACGATTGCGGCAGTTTCATTTATCATGATGATTGTTCCTGTGACATTCTTTATTGTGAGCCAATCTAAGGTATTAGAAACGTTCTCAACATCAGGAATGAAGTAGGTGATGATATGAAGAAAATAACGTTGATGCTCCTATTATTAACATTTCCACTATTAATGGGAAGTAGTAATTATAATTACTCATTTTATAAAGAGTCAGTTTATTCCGTTCCAGGAATGACATTTTCACAATATTTTAACGAACATACATTAGACACTAAGTTTTCAAAACCAGCCTACTTTACTATTTATGATGAAAAGATTTATTTAATTGATTCCGGTAATCATAGTTTGTATGTGATTGATTCTGACTTCCAATTGCTTGATGGACCGTTAAACACCTTTAACATACATCCTGATTCAGTCGATAAAGAGGTTTTTAAAGACATCACTACTATTAAGTTTAGCGCACCTGAAGGTCTTGAAGTAACGAGTGATTACATCTATGTTGCGGATACTCAAAATAGAAGAGTTGTTAAAATGACTTTAGACTATCAGGTAGTCGATTTATTCAAGGATCCCGTTGACCCTGTTTTTAAAGATGCTAATAAAGTGGCTGAAGAAGCAGAACGGAAGAAAGAACATGATGATTATCAAGCCACCTTACCAGAAGAGGAAAGAACCGAGTTTGTGCCTGAAGAAATTCCGGGAATCTTGTTTTTACCTTCAAAAATTACCGTTGATAATACGGAAAGAATGTACATCATTGCAAAGGATGTCTATGAAGGAATAGTCGAATTATCACCTGAAGGTGAGTTTAACAGATTTACTGGTGTTAACCCATTGGTTTTAACACCAGCAGAAATATTTAGAAGATCATTGATGAGTGAAGCTCAAAAAGCGAAACTAAAAACCTATCTTCCTACCTCATTTACATCGGTAAGAATGGGTGATGGGAATTTTATTTATGCGACTTCGATGGCTTCAGATAACAATGACCAAAATATGATTCAATTAATTAACCCTAAAGGTTTAGACGTTATTAAACGTAATGGTTATGTGGTCCCAATGGGCGATGCACAATACATTAAAGAAATGAATAATTACGTGACCGATGGACCAAGTGAGTTGGTTGATATTGATTATACTAAAGGTGGTATTTATAGTGTTTTAGATAAAAAACGCTCCAGAATATTTACCTATGATAGTGAAGGTAACCTCCTTTACATTACTGGTTCTGAAGGGGACCAAAGTGATAAATTCAAATCAGGGGTTAGTTTAGGTTATCTAAACGATCAAATGATTGTCTTAGACCAAAACAATAAAACCTTCATCGTTTACAAATTATCTAACTTTGGCGCACTCGTCAATCAAGCAGTATCTTTAGAGTATGAAGGTAATTATGCAGATTCTAGGGATGTTTGGGAAGAAGTAGTGAGACTTAACGTGAACTATGAAATTGCCTACAGTGGAATTGGTCGATATTACTTAAGAGAAGGTAACTTCAAAGAAGCGGTTGAATACTTTAAATTAGGTCATAATAGTTATTACTACTCAAAAGCATTCCAAAATTATCGTAATGAAATCTTAAGAGATAATTTCGGATGGATTTTTGGTGGTATTATGCTACTTGCAGGTTTATTAGTAGGAAGATCCATCTATAAGAAACGTCAAAGGAGGAATGAAGATGATGATGAAGCTTAGGCTAAAAATGAAAAATTTTTGGCAAGATATTTTTAAATTCCCATCCTATTTAATTTTCCATCCATTTGATGGCTTTTATGAACTCAAACGTGAACGTAAAGGGAAAACTTGGGTTGGGCTTACATTCTTACTATTATTCGTTTTATTTAGGATTTATCAATATTTAAATGAAAGTATTATTATTAATTTTAGAAACCCTAATAACTTAAACACCATGACAGAAATATTAACCGTTGGGTTAGTGTTTGTGCTATTTGTATTAGGCAACTGGAGTGTTACCACATTATTATCTGGTAAAGGTAAAATGAGAGATATTTTCTTGGTGACATCCTATGCTTTATTTCCAATCGTGTTGATTGGTTTTCCAGCGGTATTTATTTCTAATTATTTAACCATGGAAGAAATGGGAATATATACCTTAACGATGGGAATCGCTTATGTTATAGCGGGGTGGATGTTGTTCTTAGGCATATTAAATATCCATGAATATGGCTTATTAAAGACAATCATTACATTTGTGTTAACTATTGTCGCCATGGCCTTTATGGTATTTTTAGGCTTGTTATTTTTCGATGTTATTCAACAAGTGGTTGCCTTTATAACATCAATTTACGATGAATTGAGGTTACGCTAATGAAACATATTAAACGACTCGTAGTCGTACTTATCATGGTGGTTGGTGTGTTAGTATATTTTAATGCCTTCAAACTAGCCAAAGCTAAAGCTATTACAAATGAAAACTTGATTGAATATTCAAAAGATGGATTTGTTGCTGCAAAGAACCTTACCAACACCAGTAAACTCGTTGGTGAAAATGCGAACTTAAAACTTTACTTGGATGAAACGACAAGTTATTTTTGGGTTGAAGATAAAGTTACCGGAGAAATCATTAGAAGTAATCCAAATGTCAAAGATCCAAGAGAAAAATTGACTGTCAATGTCGATTTAGATAGTATGTCAGCTTCAACCGTTACCCTAACCTATAATATTGCTCAACGCAAGTTTAATTTACCATCAAAATTATCATCTGGTTCAACTATTACTTGGAGCAGTAGTGATGAAACGGTCCTTACCAGTGATTTTGAACTAATTACACCACTGGATGACACTGAAGTTATTTTAACAGGAATTTTAAGCGCTGATGGTGAAACTGCAAAAATCGAATACACGATTTCAGTTACATCAGCAGGGGTCTATTCAGCGTCCGTATTTAAAAAGTATCCTGCAGAATTTACTGATAGAGGTGTTATTACCAATGAAGCGATTGAAAAACAAAAATCAACCCTAGAAATTAGTTATTATAACCAGAGTGGCTCCATTATTTCATTAAATAATTACAAACTATCGATCTATCATCCACAATCTATTTTAGAAGCTGAAGGTAATCGAACTTACGAAATAAAATATTTAAAAGATTATACAAATCAAATCGGATTCCAAGTTCACTATACCATTGCCAACCAAGAAATAGACTATTTATATTTTCCTAAATATATGACTGAGGAGCTTTATGAGTCTCTTCCCAATACTTCATCAACAAGATTTGTTAAACAATCAATGAATTATGATAATGAAAAACAATTATATTTTGTTAGAGGTTATGAGAATTTAACCTTTTTAGCAAAACGTGAATTTTATGATGTTTATTATAATCTTTTAGAAGGTTATTCAAGAGAAAGAGCCATTGAAGAAAATGCTGAAAATGGCTACTATGAAATGAATGAAATCGTCCAGTTTGAAATTGGCGTTCAAGTCTTATTAACGGATAAAGGTTTTACGACCTCAATCATTAAAAACTCAATTGTTGAACCAGAAAGTCTAAAGCTTGCCAACATTACTTTATACCCTCTTTTAGGGACTGCGATCAGTATTCATGAAGACAAAACAACTACCGAAGGTTATATGGTTGTTCCTGATGGAAGTGGGGCCGTTATTAACTTTAATAACAATAAAGAAGACCAAAGAGCCTACCGTAAGCGAATTTATGGACCTGATGTTGCCAATCAAATGATTAAAATGCCTGAGGAACAAGAATATATCAGCTTACCGCTTTATGGAATGATTAAAGAAAACATCGGTATCGCTAGTGTCGTTACAGAAGGGTCATCCATGACTTATATTAACGCCGACGTTAGTGAAAGAATTGATTCTTATAACAAAATCTATCCGACGTTCCAATTAAGGGAAAACTACTTATATACATTAGGGACTGGTTGGAACACCTACTCAGTTAGTTTATGGAGTGAAGGAATGGTTGATACTGACTTAGTTGTTGAACATACTTTATTAAGAGGCGATCAAAATAGTTACATGGGGGTCGCCAAAGTTTATCAAAATTACTTAGTTGAAGAAAAACAACTGGTTAAACAAGTTATTCCAACAAAACCTAAAACGATAGTTGAAATATTAGGCGCTTATGATGTTAAAGAATACCTTTTAGGGGTTCCTTATAACAAGATTAAATCATTAACCACTTTCGATGAGGCTCAAACGATTGCTGATTCGTTTACAGAAGAAGGTTATGATATCAATATGGTTTACGTTGGTGCCTTAAATGGCGGACTTAGAAACACGATTCAAACCAAAGTTTCATTTGAGGGTGTTTTAGGTGGCAAAAATGGGTATAAGAAGTTAGAACAAAGCCTAGCAGCTGCTAATATTGATTTGTTTTTACAGGTTAATGTTAGCCAAGTAAAAGGGTTTAGAAGAGCATTTGATGAGTATAGTTATGCAGCCCAACGTTTAGACGGTAGACTCGCAAGAGACTTCATCTATCATATTCCTTCAATGTTACCTTACAGTGAAACCTCATATAATCATTCAGCTGATGATTACATTATTTCTCCACAGTACTATCAAGCCATTTATAATAAACTGGAAGGCAAATTGCCAACCGATAATATCTTATTTACCAATTTAGGTAGTTCATTAACGGGTAGTTACAGCAATAATAATACTGTTTATACAGAAAATGCCCTTAACTATTCAGTTTCCGTCTTAGAATCATCTGAAAAGAATATTCTATTAAGTAATCCAATGGGATTTGCGCTACCATATACAAGTTATGCAATTGATGTCCCTATGGATACAACTTTATTCTCAATTGTTGACTATGCAATTCCACTACAACAATTAGTTTTAGCAAACTATATCCCATATTCATCTAGAAGTTTGAATATGCAAACCCAAAGAAGTGAACAACATAACTTCTTAAGAATATTAGAAACTGGTTCGCAACTTAAATACACGTTGACTTATGTGAATCCAAAAGAACTATTAAACACAGAATATAGTCAATATCTATCAACCTATTACTTACACTGGATTGATGTTATGAAAGAACAATCTACCTTATTAGAAGAACTTAATTTATATGGTGGTTATCTAGTCGAACATGAACATCTCCAAAATAATGTTGTTAGAGTGAAGTATTCACACGGGTTAGAATTGTATATAAACTACAACCAAACACCAGTCGTTGTTGGTGGCATCTCTATTGGTGCCCTATCTTATACAGTAGGAGGGCTATAATGGAAAACACTAAAACTGTGAAACAACCAAAAGAAGTTAAACACATTAAAGTAAAATATAGCACTCAAAAGAAAATCTGGGGTGTGATCTTTTTGGCACCTTGGATTATCGGATTTATTATGCTGTTTGCTTATCCATTTATTCAATCAATTATTTATAGCTTTTTTGATGTCTCTCCGATTCAAGGTGGCGTTGACTTAAAGTTTGTGGGAATCGAAAATTATCGATACGCCTTCTTTGAACATACGTTCTCTACCGATTCATCCTTCCAAGTCGAATTATTAAATACAGTCAGTGATGCATTAATTAACTTACCCGTATTATTAATCTTCTCCTTGTTTATTGCCGTATTATTAAATAAAGAGTTTAGAGGTAGAGCCGTCATTAGAGCCATCTTCTTTATTCCGGTTATTTTAAACAGTACTGCAGTATCGACAGTAATGAGCGGTGCCGGAAGCATTATGGGTGACTTATTCTTAGAAGAGAACACCTTAGTGGTGTTCGACTTAACCAAATATTTGATGAATATTGGGATTGGAGAAGGTTTGGTGACACTCGTGGTTGGTTTAGTAGACCGTGTTTATACAATCTTAACTTTATCAGGGGTACCCATCCTATTATTCTTAGCTGCGATTCAAAGTGTTCCTAAACATTTATATGAAGCTGCCACCATTGAAGGGGCAACTGGCTATGAAATGTTTTGGCTTATCACATTACCAAATGTTAGCCCGCACATTATCACAGTAAGTATCTACGCCATCGTCGATACGTTTTTAACATCCAGTGCCGCATCAGTTATTACCTATGAATATAACAAGCTTAATTGGGGATTATCTCTTTCAATGGCATGGAGTTATGTGGTTGTCGTGATGCTATTATTATTAATTTTAGGAATTGTTGCGAAAGCGTTAAAGTTAGGAGAACATGCCTATGAAAACTAATACTTTTACCACTTATTTTAATAAGTCAAAAGATTACCTAACTGAAAGGTATGAAGATTTTAAAAGCCCAAGAAGAAGTATTAAAAGAAAGAAGACATTTAAGCGTATATCTACTCTATCATTTACCTATTTTTTCTTAATTGGTTTATGTTTTGTCATTTTATTTCCAACCATTCAACAAATACTTCAAGCGCTTAGAGCGCCTCAAGATTTAAATGATCCAAGTGTTATTTGGATTCCAAAGACTTGGTCGACAATGAATCTGACAATATCGATAGCGGTTTTGGATTATTGGAAAGCTTTAATCAATACAGCCAGAATCTCTGCGATGTCAATGATTCTCCAATTATTTTCCACAGCACTTGCAGGTTATGCCTTTGCTAGATTAAAATTCAAGGGTTCGAACATTCTCTTTATTCTGGTTATTTTTACCATTGTCGTACCACCTCAAGCATTAAGTTTAACAAGATTCTTATACTTTAGACAACTGAACTTGATTGGATCTCGCTTTAGTATTTATTTAATGAACGGACTTGGAATGGGGATTAGAAGTGGTATTTTCATCTTCATCTTTAGACAGTTCTTTGCTGGTTTACCAAAAGAGTTAGAAGAATCTGCTCAAATTGATGGTGCTGGTGTCATTAGAACCTTTATCCAAGTTATGTTACCTAACGCCCGTGGTGCCATCGTGACAGTTGCGTTATTTAGTTTTGTTTGGGCCTGGAACGATTCCTACTTTGTGGGATTATTTAACTTAAACGCGAATGGTCAGTTCCCGCTTTTGACCATGCAATTATTGAACGTTGCTGAAAATACCCAAGCGGTTTACGCCAGAATGAATTATGCGGGTTTATTGGGTGGGATTGGCCAAGATATTTGGAAGAATCCATTGTTCTTATCAACCATCTCTAACGTCAGCGCGTTATTAATTATGTTACCATTATTGATTGGTTATCTATTTGTACAAAAAGGATTCGTTGAATCCGTTGAAAGAACAGGAATTGTTGGTTAATGTTTGATAAACCTTTTTTCCACAAATTAAATTATATTGCCGATTGGATCTTAAGAATTGTGACCATCAATTTAATACTCATTGTTGCAACATTACTTGTCTTCACTCTATACCCAAGTCTTTATGCAGCCTTTAAACTCTTTAAAGACTGGCGGTATGGAAAAAACACCCCGATATTTAGTGGCTTTTGGTCCTATTTCAAAGAGAATCTAAAAAAGAAATTTCAAATCAGTTTAATTTTCATTTTAATTCTCTTATTAGGCATCTACAGCATGATTTCTTATGATAGTTTTATTGAAGAAAACTCAGGGGTGATTTATTTAATTGGCTATTATGTCGTGTTATTATTTTTAATTATGTTTGTTTTAATCACTCTCTATACAATCCCTGTATTGATTTACTTTAAAGAAGTTGATATGACAAATCTGTTTAAATTAAGTCTTTATGTCATGGGAAAATACTTTATTATTACATTGTTGTTGTCTGTTTTATGGATTATCCCGATACTACTGATTTTTATTCCCCAGTTTATGGTTATTTACGTGATAGCGGGTCTATCGTTAACCGTCTTGTTATGGGTATTGGTCAGTAACCCAATATTTAAGTTCTTAGAAAGGATTAGTGTCAATGTTAAAACTAGGAATTGAAAGAATAAATGAATTTGAATCCTTATTTAAGGGTAAGTCAGTTGGTTTGATTACCAATCCAACTGGGGTGGATCAAAACTTTAAATCCACGATTGATATCTTAAATGAAAGCACTCATTTGAAAGCTTTGTTTTCGCCTGAACACGGGATAAGAGGAAACCTTCAAGCCGGCGTCAAATTAGATAGTTATATTGATAGTGAAACCAATATTGTTGTTTACTCTTTATATGGAGAAAAACGTGCTCCAACCGAAGAAATGTTAGAAGGTGTCGATATTATTGCCTATGATATTCAAGATGTTGGGGTTCGGTTTTATACGTATATTTCTACTTTAGCGTATACGATGCAAGCGGCCAAAAAACTGAATAAAAAAATGGTTGTCTTTGATAGACCAAATTACTTGGGATCAAAGATTGAAGGCAACATTTTAAACCTTGACTATCGGTCATTTATTGGGTATTATCCAATCCCTCAACGTTATGGTTTAACAGTCGGTGAACTAGCCTTGTTTTATAATGAAGCAATGAAAATTGAGTGTGATTTAACGGTTATTCCAATGTCGGGTTATCAAAGAGATAAGATTGCCTTTGATTATAATCTAGCATATGTTTTACCCTCACCCAATATTCCAACTAAAGAATCGGTGTTCGCTTATGCAGCTAACTGTATCTTTGAAGGAACCAATGTTAGTGAAGGTAGAGGGACAACCAAACCTTTTCAAATCATTGGGGCCCCATGGTTAGATTCTAAAGTCTTATTAAAGGCATTAGAAAAACATCACCTTAAAGGGGTCACATTTAGACCACTTTACTTTATACCAGTGATGAGCAAGCATAAAGATGTGGTTTGTAGCGGTGTAGAAATGTATATTACAGATTATCATGCCTTTGAAGCTGTCTATACGGGGATGGTTTTACTTAAAGAAATTGAAAACACCCATCAAGAATTTAGTTTTAATCCACCTTGGAGTGAAGGCAAAAATAAGATGATTGATTTAAATGTCGGTGATACATTTATTTCCAACCATACATTGAGTTTAGAAGAAATCAAAGCTAAACAAATTGA
>ENA-UOOK01003575-UOOK01003575.1-fermentation-metagenome-genome-assembly--contig:-NODE-3575-length-17522-cov-3.835461_pt1 | contig 17522 bp, 2 predicted proteins | sample MGYA00245777_ERZ724023 | MGnify/ENA primary metagenome ERZ724023 (study PRJEB28704, sample SAMN03018312) | fermentation metagenome | biome: anthropogenic terrestrial biome; feature: soil; material...
CTTGTAAAGGTTCCATTACCTGCACTATGCAATTGGTCTAAATAATCCCAACCCATACTTGTTAAGTGAGGCATGGTAAGTGTATTGCCATGAGCATCATACGTATAACCTGTCAATGTCAGTTGGTTATTTGCGGTTGCATAGGTATATATTGTACCGTTATTATTAGTCATATTGCCTAATTGATCGTAAGCATACGAATGCGAGTAGGTTTGCATGGCATTCGCAGCAGGATTTGGGCAGCCTATCGTATTTACAAAATCAACTTCTGTCGGCGTACCGATAGAGGTTAATTCTCTTCCCGTTGCTGCTATCAATCTGTACAAAGCATCGTAGGTATAGGTTCCGGTAGGTGCTATTACGGTATTGTTAAAATAAAAAGTTTGCTGTGCATTGTCGGTTACTTGGGTTATATTGCCTACAGCATCGTAGGTATAATTCAAATCCTGTAAAATATCCTGCCCGGTGTTGCGGGTAGTAAGTAAACGAATCAATCTAAAATTTTGTGTATTGTAGGTGTATTGTGTTTTACTGTTGTTGCCATAATAAATGCTTTCTCTTTGTCCTCTTGCGTTATAGGTTATTCCGGTAATATAACTTGTATTATTATAAGTTATGGTGTTCAGCATACCGCCTTTGGCATATACGCGAGTTTCTACGGTCGCATCGGGTTGAGTGATAGTTACAGGACGGTTCAATGCGTCGTAGGTAGTAGCTATTGTTAAAGCATTCAAGAGCGTTACGCTTCCGCTCCAGTCCAGTTCGTTTTGGTAATCTTGGGCAAATTGTTTTTGTTGTTCTGTCAGGTTGCCTTTAAAGTCGTAAGCATAACTTGTTTTACCGTCTTGTGCGTCGATTTCAATGATTTGTCCAATGTTATTCAAAGCAGAACTTGTGCCGTAAATAATTTGCTGTGTGATTATTTCGGGATTATTGCCGGTTTTCAACAGCATTTGGGTGGGTCGCAAGAGGGCATCGTAGAGGGTTTTGATACGGTGGTCGCGGCTATCCCAAACATAGCGTGGATTGCCAAGGGTATCGTTGAGCATCCAACGGGTAGCACTGTCAATGTTTTGTACCTTTAATTGGTGTTTTTCGCTCAAGGCATATACATTTACCGTCATTATACGTTCTAAGGCATCGGTAACCTGCACAATTCTGCCTGTAATATCCAATTGGTTATGGGTTGTATAAAATTCATGCGTTGTAGTGTTACCGTTATCATCATTGATTTGGAAAGCACGTCCCAGTACATCCAAATCAATCACCTGCGGGGTGTTGTAATGGGCGGAACTTGTATCGCAATCGTTTTGGTCGTGATTTCTTTGTTGCCAAACGTCAAATTCTACTCTGGCAGTGGTATTGTCGGGAAAATCGGTTTGTATTAAACGGCTTAAGGGGTCGTAATGCATAACGGGTGTTACCCCGTAATTCGTCAGCAAGGCCTCGTCTTCAAATTCATGGGTAGTACTGTACCATGGTTCGTATTGTTTAACGGCTTTCCCTTTGTTATTCAATATTGTTTTACCGCTTGCTAACCAACGGTCGTTGGTTTGCACTTCCACGGGAACACCTCCTTGCATGGTCCAGGCCAAACCGTCGGCAGCCTGTGTTTTGGTCATGATTTCATTGCCCAATCCGTCGGTATATATGTATGCTTCCAACCAACGACAACTGGTATCGGCATGTTTTTCCCGTTTGGAAACATGGGCGTAAACCGGCTTATCGTTGTTTATCCATGCTTGTAAATCATAACTATATGTCTCTGTGGGATCGTTCAAGGTATCGCCTTCACCGTTTTTACCTGTTACGGCTTTTTTTATAACCATACCCAACACATCAAATGCCACCGATTGGCTGTTGCCGTTGGGGTCGGTAATGATATAGGGTTGCAAAACGCGGTAATCGTAAGAGGCCTGTGTATCGTTACCCAGTGCATCGGTTATGCAATAGATAAAAAGGTTATAATTATCGTAATCAATTTCCGTTTTATTGCCGAAAGCATCTTCGGTTTCAACGGGTTGATAGAACTGTGAGGAGGAAAAACGTTGTATTTCGCCTTGTGCATAAAAATAATCGGTGTTTTCTTGCAGGTACTTGCATTCGTTGGTCAATACACTTACCGTATATTTTGTTCCCCCCGAATCGATATTGTTTAATAAAGTTTGTGTTAATTCCAATTGCTGTTGCTGATACGGTAATCCATGAACGGCTATTTGTCCCAACGGTAAATCATCGGTTAAAGCGGTATTCCAAAAAGTAGTACGTTGGTGTTGCAGCAAACGTTTTTCCAATCCCGTTGTCGGTGTATCGGCAAAATCGATTTCGGTTGCCGTGGGAATACCGGCACAGAGAGCTTTAGTATTAATACCACTTGTATAACTAAAGTTATGTATTTGATACTGATTGCTTTGATAAGGTATGCCTATCCACCGATAACCGGTATCCACGGCATTGATAAAATCGCCGGCTTGATAGGTCATAAGCAACGTAATTTGTTCGACTATTGCGCCTGTCCGTCGCGGATAGGCTATTTGTACGGTTTTTAACGCATTGCCGTAAGCATCGGTTTCCAAAACTATTTTATGGGCAATGCGGGGGTCGGCAGCGATGCGTTCGTAATGATACATCAACTGTTCGCTTTCGGTTTTTAAAAAGACGGCATGTTTGTTGTTGAACGTAGCTTGCAAGCATTGCAAACCGTAATTTTTTTCTTCAACGGTATAAGGGATATATTGTTGATCCGAGCCGTCTAAGGCATAGATTTCTACACGTAAAGGGCTGCCCCGCAAGGCACGGCAGGCTTCGCGGGCTTCTTCAGCCGTCAAATTATCGGGAATGACCGTGTCGAGCAATTTCCAGGCGGCACTGTCGCCTTGATAATATGCTTCTTCGTAATAACGGCTTATTTCTTCCCTGTTCTTAAAAAATCCGGTATGAAACCATGTCTTGGTATAAACGGGAGGTACATAGCCCTCTAATCCCCCCCAAGGGGGACTTTCTTCTCCTCCCCCTTGGGGAGGCTGGGTGGGGCTTTCTGTATCCCACTGTTCCACCATGCCGAATCCCCGGAATTCCCGTTCAACGGAGTCATAGTATCCGTGATGATAGGCATAACGGTTGGTAAAGCATTTCTCGCCGACAAGATCTATGGTTTCTACTTTTTCGAGTACGTGTACGGGAAACGGCAGTTTGGTAATCCAAGGTCTGCCCTTGAGCTTATCCTGCATGTAAAATTTAGTAGAAGGGGCATAACAAAGCCTGGTCAATCCACCCATATTATTATTTATTTCTTTGAGCAAAAAGGGTTTGATACCGGAAGTCAACTCCCAGTACCGCATACATTTTGCCTTGTCGGGAAGGGAGGTGGTAAACACCACACATTGGGTACCGTTTCCCAATAAGTCGCTTGTTTGTATATAATGTTGTTTGCTGAAAACACTACGTATGGTAGTGGGTAAAGTGATTTCTGCCCAGGCATTGCCCGAACGATTTTGAAAGTAACGAATCGCACCGTTTGATATATAAAGTAAGTCGGCGGTACCGGTTCCGTCCACATCGACCAAGTGTACAAAACGGGAGTCGAAAGCTTCCAAACTATCTAATAAAGGAGGATTACTCATGACAACGGCATCGGAAAAAATGCCGTAACCCCTGTTTGCCCAATACACAATGGATTGATTGCTTATCCTGACAATATCGGTCAAACCGTCTCCGTCCATGTCGGCAAGGAAAATACGCTGACGTGGGTCGGAAAACACAAGCTTAGGAGCATTGCCTTCCCCTTCACTGCAACGTACACGCTTGTAATGTCCGTATCCTTTTTTCCCTTCGCTAAAATAAATATCGAATTGTTCGCCTTTGCTGATAAGGATATCGGCGGAACCGTCGCCGGTCAAATCCATAAATCGAAGGTTGGCATTAGTAAAGTTTATATTCGGATAGGAAGCAAAACTTCTGAAATCAAGCCATTTGCCATCCTCATCCCGGGAATAGAATCCGTTTATGCCCTCCCCTTGTATGACCAACTCGGGATAACCGTCGCTGTCGATATCGTTTAAGCGAACCGATGCTTTACGTTGTTGTACGGCTGCGGGTTTAGGAACTTCGCTGTGCATGCCCCCGAAAACGGGAGTCCTGTCGGCTTCATCGTCAATGAATTGCTTATCCCCGTAGTTGGGCATAAAATACCAGGATTGATTGTTCATGCTTAATATACCGCTCACTCCTTCGCTGTATAAATCGGCCCATTGATAGTTTTGCCCGTCAACACCCGCCGGCAATGACCGGAGCATTGCTTCCGGCACTTCTTTAAAGGTATTGGCAATAACGGATTCCGTATAGGAAAACGTCAACGACGGAAAAGAGGCTTCGTTGCCGTTTTCATAGGATTTGTGCGTTACACTTTGCAACAACGTAAATGAAGATGTTTTTTGATAGGACAAATCGGTAGAACGTACCAACACGGGATTGACTCCCAATTCGGCAAACGTATGAAACATCAATATCCTGTTACATAAACGATAGGTACGTATCTCGAATCCGGATTTGTAGTTCGAAAAAGCATCCGTCCGTGCTGCCCATACAAGGTCGGGCACCGGTTGAGGATTACCGGAATCATGGTCGCCGTAATCAAAAACCAATTGAAAATGAAATCCTCCCGTATAATTACTCTCGCAACCGGAGGGTGTACACATGCTATCATTGCCGTACAATACGCTCTTCAGATAGGTATTGGAAAACATCCCTTTCCGTAAACGAGGATTTTCATAACAGGATGATGTTACTCCTTCCCCATCTTCACGCTTATATACAAACCGCATCAGATTACCTTTGGCATCCCAGCTTTCTTCCAAGAGCCAGGAAAATATCTTTAATGTATTATCAGGATCGTAAATTCTTGTGCTTTCATGCAATCCGTACACACTTGTAATATTCTCCTTGCTGATGCTACGCCAGTGACTGATATGTGTTGTTTTATTTACCCAGCGTTCTATCAAGGCAAACAAACCCTCGGTGCGCGGTTGATAGGTATAAATAATGTAATTACCTTCTTCCCGGCTAATTCTTACACCGATACTATTTACCACAGGCACCAGATCTTCCGCTCCGGATAAAATAAACGTATCGCTTTCATTGGCGGGATTGTCGTCGTATTTTGGTAACCCTTTATCGGTTTTACGCGTGATGGATGGAACAGCGACGTTCCATCCCAGTCCGAACACCGAATTTCCGCTGCCCGAATCATAACTCAAAGCCAATTGCGGAGTGAATTTTCCCCTCCCTTCGCTGATAGTAAGGGGAACGCTAAAGGATGCTGTTCCCGTTACTGGATTGGCTTGAAATTTCTCTCCTATACCGCGAATGGCTCCGCCACCCACAGGCAAGTTGATTTTCGCTTGACGACTGTCGCCGCTGCCCGCCGCATTGTCAGGGGCAGATGAACGCTCTCCCTTTTGTTGAGCCAAAGACGGGCTCTCCCTCTTTTCCTGTTCAGGGAAAGGGAATAGATCGGGTTTTGGGTTTCGATTATCGGAATTATTCATACAGCCACAAAATTAGTCAAAAAATTTATCTGCACAACTTAAATTTTACTGAAGGATACAAACAGCGCCGTTTTTGATCTTAGCGGCAGTTTTAGGAAAAGTCTCATCATCATACTGGTTACTTCCGGCAAATATACGCAGGTAGGTTACATCATATTTACTCAATATCTGCAATTGCTCTTCGGATAAATCGTATCGGATATCAAATCTTGTAACGACAGAAGCAGTATAAAAACTCTGCACTACCTGAGAAACCGGAGCGCTTCTTTCTTTAGAGTACAAGGTCATCATTTCTCCATTAGACAGCTTGATTAAAAGGGAGTCTCCTTTCTCAACATAATAGTTTAATTCGCCATTAATCACAATGGACGCTCCAAGGTAATAGTTATCACCGGCTTTATTAATTCCGATATATAACCAATTGGTAATTTTAATTGTTAATCCTTTGGAAATTTCGCCCGTAAATTCATCTGTTTTTTCATAATCGTATTTGCACTTTTGTGCTTCTGTCAAACTAAATATGAACATGAAAGCAATAAACATTCCTAAAATTTTGATATTTGATTTCATTTTAGTAAAATTTTTAAATTTTGATTTCATTAATTACACAAATAAAAACCACATAGAACATCTTCAATTTGGTCAAGGGTAAAACCTCCTATGGTAGCGTTCCATAATCCCTTTGCTAATAAATCAATTTCTCCCACCTTTCCTTCATAATAATATATATTTCCATGGGTATTTTCTATCTGCTGGAGTGTTATATTGACACTTGTATCTTCTTTATCTTTCAATAAAATACTAAGACCTGATGACACGTTTTCTTTGCTGGCAAGCATAACATAAATACCTTTTACCTTCAATGTATCAGAAATACTCCCTCTTAAAAAATAGGAAAAGTGCTCCGTTTTAATTTCAAAATTCATATTCGTTGTCATTTGAGCCCATGCATCGGGAAAATCTTGTTTCAAACTGAAAAACATACGTCCTGCAGTAGGAAGTTTCTCTGCTAAAGCCATACGAGCTTTTGATTCCAATACGCCATCATAACGAGCCGTATAATTGATATGTAAAATCACATCGGAAATAGAAGAAAGGTCGAATTGATTGCACCCCGCCGGCAAGGACAATTCCCATGAACTGATAACCCCTGCATTTTCAAAGGGCAAATAACGTTCGTCGTTAAAATTAAGTTCAAACATACCCGCATCGTTTTGAGCACTGCTGGTGCATATCGACTGGTTGCCGCCGGTTTGAGCGACAAAAGCAGATTCCTCTTCATAGGCTTTCAACGGATTAGTACGTACTTTGGCTCCTTTTAATTTTAAAGAGAAACTCACATTGGTGTAAGGACCTGCCACATTGGGAATAGTAACAGTAACCGATTTAATACGACGTAGATAATGCCCCGGATAATCCATATCAAAAATAAATTCTTCCATATCCAAAGTGGTTTTTGTTTGGGAAATTAATTCCAATAATTTTTCAGGATACATCTGTGCCAAAGAAATATGCTTGGTCAACTCAAACATACGTTTGTTGTTATTAATATAAGCCGATTCCAATTGATGTAAATTATGCATTAGATTTTCGCCCGACAACAATCCCTTGCGTAAACTATTCCAATTACCGAATTGTATAAACGATACTGTACTTTCATCTAAAATTCCCAATTCTTGACAATAACATTTTTCCGCTTTCTTTGCCATGTCATAAGCTAATTTATAAGCATCGAAATAAATGGAAGATATTTCCGTAAGCATCCAATTATAAAGTTCTTCGTTGGAATATTTATTTTCATAATACTCCAATACCGATCGGCTTTGTTCTATTTGCATTTCCATATTGGATCGTTCTTTTTCGGCAATTGCCAAGCGTATTTCGGCAGCAATATATTGTTTGTTTAATTGTGCTATTTCCTTTTTAGCTAAATTGGCCTGAAAATCCCAATCTTCTTTACGTCGCACATAACTAGCTTTGGTTAACAATTGAGAGGCTTGTTTATCTAATTTTTGAGCTTCCCCTGATATGGCAGACATAGTTGTGTTTAAAGCTGTTGTGAAATTTGAGCCTCCTAAAGAAGCATTTACAAAAGGTGACCCCATAGCACCTGCACCACCTGTATGAAAAGTAGGAATATAGGATAATCCGGCTGCGATTTTTTGCCCAAACACAATAATATCATTCAAAGTCATTGATTTATCCCCCAACTGATAGGCATCGCTTTCCAGTTTATTCATCAATTCCCTGCTGGAATAATAATCCAATTTGCTTTGAGCTATTTTTATACTTTCGTTTATACTTTCGAGATTTTTAACCGCTTCCTCAACTTGCATCTTTTTAATTTGCAATGAAGCTTGTTGTAAATTGATTTCCTGTGTAGCACGCAATTGATTTAAAGTTTCGGCATCTTTTTTCTCAATAACAGATAGCAATTTATCACCCAATTGTTTTACTTCTCCTGTAAATTCAATGGCTTTTTGAACAAGAACTTTAAAACGATAATACGGTTGTGGAATATTGATCTCGCTTAAAATATTACCTATCGATAAACCTGCAGCCACTGCTTTTACCAATAAAGCAGGATCTATAGGAGGTTCAAACAACGCCAATTCATTTGCTTCTCCTTCAATATTTAAACAATTCCTTAATTTAAACAACCTGTCTTCTACTATATCCCAATAGCTTAATAATTGATCATTGGGCGGAAGACAAAAGTTATTAGCATCAATACGTGGAATGGATTCATAGCTTACCACTTGTAGGGTTGCTGTTCTTACCGAATGTCCTTGTACTTTCAGTTTTGTTTGCTCACTTGCCGAAATAGTTACAGTAGGTAGGCTTTCATTATTTATACTAAAACCGGAAGGCGATCCGCTATCAGCTAACTGTAAAACATCATTATAATTGGAGATTTGTTGAAAATCGGCCGTTTTACATATTTGAGGAGACACAACAGATGTAACTGTTAAATTGGCATCATATGCATAATTAATAGACATATCAAATGGTAATAATCTCCAATTATTTACGCTAAATGCAGCGTTTTTAATCGATTGATAATTTATATTTGTTTCCAGTTTTTTACTGGGGAACATTACCGGTCGTTTCCCTAAAATTTCTTTAGCAAGTATATATAACAACGTGGCTTCATTATTATATTCTCTTGTATTCAACCTAAATAAATAATCCGCCCAATCAATAATATTATCAATATATTTCATTACCACAGTCCTTTGATATGCTACCAATCGAGTTCGAGCTATTAAATGCGGTTTATAGGGATTATTTAACCATGCATTTACTTCGGCGGCATAACTTTCTATATTACTTAAAATATTACTTATTTGCTGTTTGCGGTTTTCTGTGGTTGTCAGTTCAAAAAACGGTTTTGTTATCCAATATTTCTGAGGTGATTCTCCCGATTCTTTTGTAGTTGGATTAAAAATATAATGAAACCATTTCATGGCTTCTTCAAACTTTTGGTTTTGATTCAACTTACAAGCGATATACAGAGGTGCATGAAAAAATAATTCCCAATTATAAATGGAGTATGATCCCGATAAGTCAAAATCAACAATATCTTTTTGGTACTTATCCGGAACATAGGCATTATAATCGGGTTGATAATTATTATTAAAATTGTAATTGTTTTTAGGATAATATTTATCAGGTTGCAATTGAATATTTCTATACAACAAGGCTTTCACTCCATTCCTGTTTAATTCTTTAATAAATAAACCGGAATAAGGATGATAAAATGGCAGGAATTCAAAAGCGTAATACATGATGTCAGGAGTAATTACCTCTCTTGATTGAACAAAAAAAGAACGTTCATTATCCTGATAAAAGAAAGGATATTTTAAATTATTACAATAAATGCCATAATATAAAGGGTCTTCACAATGCAACATAGGTACTATATTGGCATTATTTTTTAACACATTCAAATAAAAATTATAACTTGGATCAAAAACATTCATCGCATCTGGGTAAAAATAAAAACGAGATGAATACATTTTACATGGAGGCATAAAATAAGATGCATCCAATTTAATTTCAATTCCATAAGGTTCAGGCTTTGCAATATCATCCATTTTTTTGGTCACACAATCAAACTTTGTTTTTGTATAACCGATAAGACTCCATAGCTTAATAAGATTATGATTGCTTGAAATATCAATTAAAAATGATTTTATTTTATAAACATCTCCATCAAAACAAAAAACACCCATATAATAAGTAATACACCAAGGTTGTTCTTGCTCATTGTTACGAGACACATAAACATTAATCATCAATTCGTTAGAATCATTAACATATTGAATCATTATTGAATAACAAGTAATCGGATTATGATTCAATTGAATATGTTTCTTAGAAGAAGCTTTAGCACCTGTCCATTTATTATTTTTTAACACACTCCACATCAATTGAACTTCCGTATATTCATAAGGAGCAGCTGATTTATTATTACTAGAGTTATTATAAGTTTTTTCAACCGTATTTAACCAAAACAAATGCAATTTACGATTATAAACAACAGGAACAACCACACTGTCTTTAATATCCAAATCCACTTTTTCCCATTCGGACCAAATACCGCTTAACATATCGAATTTACGATAATAATGCTCAAAAGGAGCTGATTTTGTCCTGGCAATAACGTGGGTAATATTAACTTTGCTGGTTTCTTGTTCTAAACTGTCGGAAGCTTCATATCCGTCATTTCCATCAACCATTTCTTGGTAAATGCCGCAAACTTCTAAATGTGATAATGTGTGTAATTTCTGCAAATACTTTTCAAAAGCGTTTTCAACATTTGTTTCTGTAATTTCACCCTGATTCAACTCATCTTCCATTTCCTTAAAAAGAGATGTTTTGTCATCACGCAATTCGGGTTCTATCCAATTTTCGGGATATAAAAATATTTTGCGATTAGCTTCCCATAAACGGTATTTTTTCATCCACTCCCACTGTCTCCATTCCGCATCATAATTATCATTCACAATAATTTCCGATTCCAGATTTAAGAAACAACGTTGTAAAAACAATTGTACCGAACAAGAAGCTTGGACAATACGTGATGTTTGCATACAAGCACTCATTTCGGTATCCAACAAAAAATAAGCATATAAATCTTCTTTGTCTTTCCAAATAACATCAAAGGTAACATTTGGTCGCATTGAATATGCAATTAAAAACCAAGCCAAAGCATTACTTTTTGCCTCTCTGATCGGTTTTTGAATTTCAGGAAGTTTTTCCAACCAAGTGTTAATATCGTATTTGGCTTTTACGGCATCTTTAATCTCAGCATTTCTGGTTTTTTCTGTTATAGTAATTGAATCTTTAGTGTAATTATTACGTAATTTCCATGTATTTATCGTATTAATTGCTAGTCCTACAAGTGATTTCATGTCAATACATTCAAATGAATGTTTAAAGGATTCCGGACTATAGTAGGAAGTCATATTCCAATTAAATATCTCTTTAATCTGCATAAAATCAAAACCGCATTTTGTCAATAAACCAAGATCATCGAAGAAATTTCCTTGATCACTAGTATTTACGTGAAATAAAATTATGGAAAATAAAGTCTTATTGTCTTTTGTTTGTCCGAATTTTTTTTGCCAATAAATCATATTCTCTATCATGATTAAATCATCATAGGACACTTTCGGAGTTAACGAAGCGTCAACCGTATAAAACCCAAACCAGTTAAATGTAAATATTCCATATTTCGTAATCAATGACTTACTTTCCTCTTGTATGGACAAAAGCAATTGAAATTCCTCGGCTGTAACATTATTGCGTTTTAACAATAATGTCATTTTATTAATTAAATTTAAAACAACATGAATGCTTGTTAAAGGAGCTGATCCCGAATAATTTTCTTTATTCAATAATATATTTAACAGATTAGTTTTATTTTCATATGGTAATTTAAAAATTAAATATTCCTCGGTAATCACACTTGATAGAACAAATTTAGTAGAAATATAATTTTCAATTAGAAGTATGCTGGTCGTTTTCACTACGTAATCGATAACACACACATACCTGTTTATCAAGTCACTTTTATACTCTAAAGGTATTATATGTAAATTACCTTCCAATTTCACTTCACAAATATCAGGGAATAAATGTTCGGTAAAATCATCAATAGCTTCTTCTTGTTTTGTTGTTTCACATTCAATTATTTGAATCAAATCTTCAATATCATCAATATTATTAAACCTTTCGATTGCCAACATTTTTTCCCTGAATTCTTTTTTATATGATTCGGAAGCAACATAGGAAGTTTCTTTCGGAATTATATCACTTTCATCAGGAATACGAGGATAAGAAGAGGACGATACAATGGCTTTAAGTCCGTCGGTATATTCCTCTAATTTCTCTTGCGACAAAGCTAATAATTTTGCTTCGGCACTGATATCGGTCGATGTTAAATCTTTATATTTAACAATGTATTCCAAATCGGTTATAGATAGCTTTGAATTTTTAAAATCTTTGACTGTTTTAATAATAGTATCAACAGCATTCACCGTATATAAATAATTGTATGGACTAACCTTCAAATCAATTCCTGCAAATTCCAAAACCAATAAAAACTCTTTAACGTTTAATTTCAGCTTATTCATAAAAATCGATTGACGATAAATAAAGCTTACATTCGAGATATTACAGGTACTACCCAAACCGTAATAAGTAAATAAAGTGTTAAGATCTTCATCCGAAACAGATAAGCAAGCTGCTATTAAATGTTTATCTTCGGCACTTAATGTAACTGTATCACCGTTTTTAATACTTTGTAGGTTAGCATTTAATGGATTCGAAAGGGCTTTACGTAAAAAGACTCTATCATACAAACATGCTTGTAATTTTGTATTTTCTCTAAGATCCAATATATTTATATTCCCATAAAAAGCAAGTAAAGCATCGACCGATAAACCCAATGTTTCTTGTTGTTGTTTAAATTGCATCAATTTAAATAATGTCGTTTCATTTAAATTATCCGTTTCGAAATCAACAAAACCTGTAACGATATTATTTCGCAATAACAAATCCAACTCCCACATTTTCCATCCCGACTTACGCCATAAACGAATAAAACGATGCGCGCGATCATAGTGCAAATCCGAACCATTAATATACTGTTCATCTGTAGTACACTTATCTGTAAAAGTAGACCAGATTAAAGATGTCCATCTTAATTTCGTAGTATCAATCTCTTTTTCTATAATCGGGCTTTCCTCACGATTATCATTTACTAAATCCAAAACTTCATAAACGCTTAATCCGGTATCGGTAGTAAAATCATCCAAAAGCATTGTTGTATAAGTAAATGGCTCTAGAACTTGCCTCCACGCCGCATTTCGCTCATCGATCGAATACGTATTTGTTGCTACAACAATTTGTTGCTCCTTATAAGTCAAACAAAAAAATTCCGCTGCAATATCAACATTTAGAGGTGATTTAATTGCGTCTATTTCAGTTTGAAATTTTTTCATTAAATCCCAACGTTGAACACCTATGTATTTTAAATAATCTCGGATTTCCATTTCCCATAAATTCAAGGGGGCATACATCGGATACATACTCTCACTCAGCACATCATAAGCCGTTGTATTATTATATGTTAATAAATGTTCGGGAGCTGCACATAATTCCTGTGATATTAAGGTACTTTGACATTGTTCTACTGTCCGTTGAAAATTTTTACTCTGAACTTTAAGAGTAGATTCCTCCAATACCTCACAGACCAAGTCTATATACGGCATCATTGTTTTTGTATTCTGAACATTCAGATATATGTTACTGATATCCGATCTCCTTAAATCCAAATAATGTTTTACTGTATTCGCAGAATTGGGTTTGGCTTTTCTTTCATCAATATAAGCTAAAATGTCAGCTAAATAAGCAGCCGCACTATAAACCGAACTATCATTCGGACATTCACAATAATCGGTGTTGCCAAATAATGTTTCAATATCGGGAAATTCAAATTTCAAATCATCTATTATTACATCTCTATTATAAGATTCTACAGAAGCAAAATTGGCAACGTTAAAACTATTGCTAATATTTGCATAGGCTACCATAGCCGAGGAAAATCTGGCCGAAGCCGATTGAAAAACACTAACAATTTCCTTTTGAGAAAGGGTATTTTTAAATCGTTCCTGTAGTTGTTTTTTTCCGATTCTATACACTTGTTCCGCATTACTTACTCCCTCTTGCAACACTTTGGATGTAACTTCTGCATTGGGAGTGATACGATATATATTTTGAATAATCTGTATTTTTTCTTTAATATCGCCTAAAGGAATTTGTAATTTTTCAATTCTATCTGTTAATAAATTAAAACTTGGATTAGCTAATAATTTACCCTCTAATTCATTAGCTGCTTCCGAATATTCAGGTATTGTTTTAAGTTTAGTAACACATGATATTTCCGGATAAAGTTTTTGTGCTGTTTCATATATCAGCAAAGCATATGTATCCCCGTCGGTAAAATCATCGGGAAAACCAACGCTATTAACTAAAAGTTTCCATGAATCCAAGGTATATGTAGCAATATAACGAATGCCTTTAGTAATCAAAACCGAAAAATAAGATTCACATACCTCTTCCATCATGGGAATAAAATTTCTCACAACACGGCTAATCTGGAAACATAATTTCAATTTATCGATATTAGCCGGTTCCAAGTAATTTTTACGCCCGGCTAAATCGTCAATAAAAGCTTCAAAACGAGATAAATGCTCAACAAATAATCCTGCCAGTTTCTGTGCCCACATTCCATAGTCCCATTCTCCTGATTGCACTAAATGAGAATCTTCAGCAATAGTAATGACAAATATTTCCTCTTCAGGAATATGTCGATTCCATTTTACGATTATTGTATCAGAGGTATTTACCATGTCATAGCGTAATAAAAGATGGATATATCTCCCTGATTTTTCAGTTTCGGTTAGTGTATGGGAATCAAACATTTGTCCTCGTAAGACATATTCAAGTTCATTTATATCCGGCATATTTTCGGGAGCATGAATAAGTACACCAACATAATTGCCGCCTAAATGATATGACCATTGTATCTGATGCCTGAATATAATCTGCTTTTCAACAACTTCAACCTCACATTCATTCCCTCCGGTGCGTTCCCAATCTCTACGAATCCACCCAAACATAGGTTCAGGATTCGGCTGTAAGGTTATATTTTCAAGTTCGACATAATAGGATTCCGCTCTCTCAGGTCTCCATTGAACGATAATCATGTCGATAGGCGGTATGCCAATTTCATAATTCAAATAAACATTTATGGAATCACCAAATATGAGATTTTTAACATTATATATCCTTCCTCTCACATAAAATTGAACCTCATTTAATTCCTCTATATCTGACGGTTTTCTAATATTAACTCCAACACAATTTCCGCCAAACTCAGAATTCCAATTCATTTCACCCGTATACATTATGAAATTCTTTGAACATAGAGTCGGTGTACACCCTCCCGATTCAAAATTCAATATTTCCCCTTGCATGACCTCAGGCATGGAAGGATCCGGTTTCAATATGGTTCCTTTTGAAAACACTACAGAATACACTTCTCTTCTTCCTTCTGCCCATTCGATGCAAAAGGTATCAACTTGCGGTAATTCACGGGTATAATCCAAAAAGAATTGCACATACCTCCCATTTATTTCCTGATGGGTTAACATAGTATAATTTCTTTCTTTTCCGCGTACACGACATCGAATCCCCGACAGTTCTATTAAATCTTCCGGCATATATAATCTAACCCCAATTGTATTACCTACATTTGATTTATTTGTTGAATAATCTATCGATCCACTTATTTTTATACAATTTCCGTTTACAATGGTGCATTCACAATCTTTACCTCCTTTATTTTCAGGATCTAACCCGATATATCCCCTTTTATATTCGGAAGGATTTGGTTCCATGTCGGTAGTTTCGGATACATGAACATAAAATGTTTCCCTACGTTCTACCGTCCATTCTACCAACAGACTGTCAAATTGTTTTTGTTGGCTCGTATAATCCAAACGTACATGAATATACCTTCCTGTTTTTTCATTATCACTTAACGAATTATAATCTTTTACCTGTCCCCTTACAGCATATTTCATCATCGTAAGATCGGGTACATCTTCAGGCGCATGTAGGTTTACATCTATATAATTTCCGAACAGATCAGTGTAATCCCTCCATTCAATAAAACCATCGAAAAGAATATTAAAATCATTTACGACATGTACTGTAACACCTTCCGTATATTCGTCCCCTTGTTGAATGTATCCTGAGCGGTACGGTCTGCGTATGTCCTCTCCCATAAAATATTCAGCAACGTCTTCTTTAATATTAGTAGCAATAGCTTCTATGGAAACATTCTTTTCTAATAATGGTAATACATTTAATATTGAATTTTTATTCCTAATCAAATTAATTATGGCATTTTTTATTGTTTCGGCATTATAAACCGGAATATAGCGTAATTTCACGGCATCGTTTAGTATTTTAAGATGATCCTGAGTAGAAATCAATAATAATCCGGCTAAAATAATATTTCTTTGTTGAATTTTATAGTCTTCCCATTCATCATCGGCAATGCTTTCATTAAATAATTGCAAAGACATATTCTTGGGGTATTGTTGATACAAATATCCGAAAGCAAATTCCTTCGTAATTGTATAGCCATATAGAGTATAATTACTCAAATACATGGATAGGATATATTTCATTAACAACTCAATACTTATTCCCGTATAGGAAGAAATTTCCTTAATAGTATTTTTACTTGCTGTCGATAAATCATTAATGTTTATTCCGTTTCTTGTTAGGATGTCAACATTCAATTCATAAACGGATTTACCATTAAAGACAAAATTATCGGAAACAAAGGTAAATATATTTTCCTTTTCGCTGATAAATATTTTATCGGAAGTAAATTTTAATTCATCGTTCTGATAACAATTAACAAGAATACAAATTTTATCTTTCAGTTCTTTATTCTCGTTGAGCAAAGCAGACGGAATATCTAAAAACACACGATAAGAGCCATCTGATAAGGATATTCCCGTTCCTAAAATAACCTCGGATCCTGAGTAAGGTCGATAAACAACTTCTATATTTATGGATTCTATTGGTAAATTATAAGAATCATTCACATAGCCACAAATCCTGTATCGTTTCGCTAATAATTCATTCATCTCATTAATGGTATCGGACGAAACACCGGATGTTTGTGTAATACCGTATGCCTGTTGAAATGTTACCAACGCATTTTGAGTGGTAGGACCGAATGTGCGATTGTTTTTTTCTTCCACACTAATTTGATCCCCATAACCTAATACAATCAACGCTGTTTGAAGCACATATACATGCTCCTTGTTTTCAATTGAAAATTCAATCGGAATTAAAAAATCATTCATATCTTAAAATTTTTCCGTATTAAAAATAGTTAACGTTCGTTTAGTTATATCTAAGAGGATTTGATAAGGTGTGGAATTATTATTTTCTTATTCGGAAAAAACCCTATTTTATACCACTAATTTCCTTTTTATTTTTTGGCAAATATAATAATATTTTTTTTATATTTCATAAAAAAAGAAAAATTTTTATGATTTGAATACCAAAACAAAAGAACAAAAAAAAGGATATGTTAATAAAAATATTGATTTTTTGGGAATAATGATATATTTTTAAATTTATGATTCAATATCATGTTCGTTTTTTATGTCTCTTTAATAGAAAGCAAGGTCTTTTGCCTGAAATTCTTTTTTTATGATTTAGAAACTATTTAGGGGAATTAAGTCAGCGGGGGAATCCAAATCACCCGTTAATTGCTTTGTTTCATTTTCTCGTTTCCGTTTTTTTTCGTTTTTCTTCCCTTGTAATTCGTAATTGTTAAAGCATACATGCTATCTTGATAAAATTTAAAATCTTCAA
>ENA-UOOK01003576-UOOK01003576.1-fermentation-metagenome-genome-assembly--contig:-NODE-3576-length-17520-cov-82.525966_pt1 | contig 17520 bp, 21 predicted proteins | sample MGYA00245777_ERZ724023 | MGnify/ENA primary metagenome ERZ724023 (study PRJEB28704, sample SAMN03018312) | fermentation metagenome | biome: anthropogenic terrestrial biome; feature: soil...
CCCCCCCTCCCTGATAAGGCCTAAAGAACTCTCTTTTTTCTCCAAGTAATACGGTAAAATTAAAATCATAACTTTTATATTGTTATGAAAAAACAACATATGAATTAGAGGTAGATGACCAATCAAGGCAGACAATTAAATAAGTGTAGCCAACTTATTTCGAAGATTCCAATTTGTCATAGGTTACCTGATAGAACATTTAATATTCGAGGACATTATTTACCTGTTTGTTCACGATGTACAGGTTTTTATATAGGTGCTTTTTCTTATTTTATATATGTTTACTTCTATTATGTCCAATATACATCATCATTAATAATTTTAGCCATATTAATGTTATTACCGGCTTTTTTAGATGGATTTACCCAATTATTAAATTTTAGAATAAGTAATAATACATTAAGATTATTCACAGGATTAATTGGAGGTGTAGGATTGGCTATTTTAGTTAAAGCTCTTAAATGGATGATTTTGATGAATATTTAGAGAAATTAAAGTGTAAACAAAGAAAATGGGTGTTTTTTAGATGAAACTAAAATGTGAGGAATGTGGAAAGGAATACCAATTAGAAAAAGGAGAAAACCCATCTGACTATCAATGTGAATGTGGCGGAAAACTGAAACCACTTTTCGATTTCAGAAAAAATAGAGTTTCAAAACCATCAGCAGGGACTCAAACCAACCATAAAGGTGGCATAGTCGACCAATTATTGGATTTTTGGGAAAAACAGGGAACACCTGGTAAAGTAGGGATCGGAGTTGGAGTGTGCTGTTTAGGAATATTATTAATTGGTGTATTTGGACTTTTAACAGGAGATGCTGGTATGAGCGAAGAAGATCTTAAAGCAAATGCCATTCAAGTTACAGCAGCAGATTTATATAACGATAGGGGCGATTTAGTTGATAAACCCGTGAAGATGACAGCAGAAGTACTTCAACCTGGCGATGATACCATGAGGGTGTGTGGAATTGCAATAGATCAATATGGTTTCAATGATGCAATGGATCAAGATATTTTAATAGAAGGCGATTTCAGTGATTTAACAATTTATGAAAATGACGAAGTTCATGTATATGGTATTTTTAAAGGTCAAACTTCTTATCAGACAGTATTAGGAGATGATCGGAAAGTTCCATTGATAGATAATGCATTAGTTATTCCAACAGGTAAAAGCTATAAAATATAACTTCAATTTGATAATTTAATAATAGTGATTGGTATGAAATGCAGTTATTGTCAATCTGAAAACCCTGACTAATGCATCAACCACCCAAAATCCCATTACATCTCTATTTCTGTATGTGTTGCTACATATATTTCTCTATTTATACAATAAAAGTATTACAAATAGCCATCCACATATAGGCAAAGTTAGGTATTTATGATCAAACTGAGCAACTAATTCAGGTAACAATAGATAGATTGAGGGATGGATGGATGTAGAAATTTAGCCACCATTATTTAAACATTAACAATTAGAAAAAGAAAAAAAGAAATTATCTATCAATACTCTTATGAATCAAATCTATGCTGAAGTGATAAGAATGCGTCGACTTCAGATGATGAATTTGTCTCTATCACTTGTCCATCTTTGATTATTTGAATAGTTAATGTGCCAGTTCCACCATCCGTTTTCTTGAATACAGCAGTTACAGTACGAGCAGTATCACCAATTTCAAATGTTTTATCACCCGACCCTTCAACAATTTTCTGATCACTTGCTTTATCACTTCCTCTACCGATATAATTTCCACTCCATGAACCGGGATAAGAAACTTTAACATGTATGCCAGTAGCAGTTGAGCTGCTTTCACCTGTATTCGTATTATTTGAAGAATCTGTCTGTGTATTAGAAGAATTAGAATCTCCTGTTGAACTTGTACAACCAGATGCAAATACTACTAAAACTAATATTGCCATAATTCCTAGTAATTCTATTTTATTTATTTTCATGATATAATCACCCCTTAATTATTCATAAAAAAAATTACAGATTTTGCATTATTCAAATGTATTTTACAATTATATTTTAACTTAGTATAAAAAGATTACTACTAAATAAAGAACCTCAGCCAATTAATGGAAAAGTGAGCCCATTATAGGTACTAAAATAAGAACCCAACAATTTTAAAAACAAAATAACAGATATATTATAAGTAGAAAGGGTGTGTTTTTTTGGTTAAAGTAGTTTGTTTGGATTGTGGTATGGAGTATATGTTAAATGAGGATGATAAAGCTTCTGATTTTGTCTGTGAGTGTGGAGGTAAATTGGAAGAGAGAAAAACCATAGCAGATGCAAGAAAAGTTCAAAAGAACAAACCCACTACCAAAACATCTCCCAGAATATCCACCAAAACAAAACATAGTGATATTACTGGTTTAAGTTTTGAAGGACAAAAAAACAACCTTTTCGGTAGAGGGTATAAGGTTATAGATGAAACTGATGACGAAATTGTTTTCAGTAAAGATAAACCTGTTCTTCCTATATGGGCTGTTATTATTTTGGCACTGCTTTTCTTCCCGTTGGTTTTGCTTGTCTTCTGGAAGAAACCAAAACTACAAACAATTAAGAAACCACCTGAAGAAACAAAAACCACAGAAGTAACCACAGAAACAGCACAACCCACAGGGAATTTAATGGTTTGCCCTGAATGCCAAACAAAAAACCCTAATAACGCTGAATACTGTCAGGAATGTGGAAGTAAATTATGAGCCTAATAGCAATATACTATTTTAAACAAGATGGAGGCAAAAATCAAGTATAATGATAAAGATATAAGCTGGGCTGATTTAATTAACCATCAAGCTAATCTCTTAGCCAAATATCTGGTAGGTGATAGTGAATATAAAGGCTTCTATCGGAGATGGTAAATAAGTAAACCTATTAAATAGCCTAATTTTTCAGGAAACTTTTAAAGGGTTTAATGCTAAAATAAGGATTATAATCAAGTGTGCTGATCTTTATAAAGGAACATGCGATTTTTAGATCAGCACACCAACCCACTTGAAAGGAGGTATATGAACAATTATCTCCACAAATAAAGCAAAATTTTGTGCTGTTGCAGAAGACTTTCCAATAAAACAAGGATTGAAACAAGTCCCCCGACTCGTTGAACCTTATATATTTAAAAAAGTTGCAGAAGACTTTCCAATAAAACAAGGATTGAAACTTAGGTCCAAAGGAGTTCTGTGCAGGTCTGATTGTGCTGAAGTTGCAGAAGACTTTCCAATAAAACAAGGATTGAAACCCCTGTACAAACCTATCTCTTGGATCGATGTAGTTTGTTGCAGAAGACTTTCCAATAAAACAAGGATTGAAACTGAGATCCTCCCTTGGGTCGTAACCTTTGGGGAAGATGTTGCAGAAGACTTTCCAATAAAACAAGGATTGAATCTCACCGAAGGGTACTGGTAAACAACGCGAATTAGGATGTCCTGCTGAACATTAAGATAAAGAAGGTGGATAGGTGTATAAAGATAATGCCCAAATAAAAATACCATTTTCAAATCTATTAAATATTATTTCAAGATATAAAACGGCATTTTTAGTGGGAACTATTATTCCCAGCATAATAGGGATTTTTCTTGCAGAATTTATAATGGCTGCCCAATTCGATGCTTTACAACCAATTTTAGCTGGTATGACTCTTTTTATCGTTGAAATCTTGGGTGTTTTTCTGGTGGATTTCCCCATGTCAGTTTTGGCAGGCTGCATCATTTCCAGAAAAACAGGTCTATCGGAATCTAAATATGGAAATCTGGCAGGAACAAGTTTTTTAACTGTATTTATTATAATTGTCGGATTAATGGGAATTTTACACAATTTTACAACAGTTTTTGATGTATTTGGATTAGGAAATGCTGTAATTCTCGCGGCACAGGCTGCATTTCAGCAATTTGGAGTCAAACTAGTGGTGATGATAGTTATGCTCTTAATTTTTGACTACTTCCTATGCATGCTGGGCGGAACTCTCGGATTTAATATCCTTAATTTGGTGTATCCTTCAAATTACAAGAAATCCTGAATTCATTGAGGCAAATAAATTATCTCATTTGTGATGACATTTATAATACCATAGTAGGTTCTCATTAAACTCGATAGGGGTCGGATTGTAGGGCATCATGATAAATTAGATTGATAATCATTTTGGATGCCCTAATCGCTTTTATCCCTTTAATTAATACGAAGTCCATCCTGCATCCGCTGTAACAACCGCACCGTTAATTATGTCAGAATCATCTGAAGCTAAAAACAGAGCTATGCGGGCTACTTCTTCAGGTTTTCCTATTCTTGGAATATTAGTTGTGCCTGATATGCAGATACCATATCCTTCAGTATTACAAGTTTTTTCTACATTGGCAACCATTTCAGTTGCAATTGTTCCTGGTGCGATAACATTAGATCTGATGTTCTTTTTTGCATACATGAATGCAACATTTTTTGCCAATCCTAAAACACCGTGTTTTGAGGCCGTATAAGCTGGTCCGCCTCTACCTGCAAATAAACCGGAAACAGATGCTATTGTTACAAATGAACCCCCTCCATTTTTTTCCATCTCGGGAATAGCACTTCTAAATATCCTCATTGGTCCGGTTAAGTTAACATTAATAACTGAATCCCAAACATCATCAGACATATCCGCAACTGGATCCATTTTATCTAACATTCCTGCGTTGTTTATTACTATGTCCAATTTTCCAAATTCATCTACAGCGGTTTTTACAGCATTTTGAACATCTTCTTCATTAGTAACATCTCCAGCAACAGCAATGGCTTTTCCACCATCATTCTTGATTTCATTGACCAATTCTTCCAATTTTTCTTTTCTCCTTGCAATTAACACTACAGATGCACCTTCTTTTGCAAAAAGTTTCCCAATTGAATTTCCCATTCCAGCACTAGCACCAGTAACCAATGCTACTTTATTTTCTAATCTCATTTTTTCCAACTCCTGAAAAAAAATCTGTTTGCCACTGAATTTTAAAGGGTCGCTCCCCCGTCTACGGGTAAGGCTGCTCCAGTGATATAGGAAGCATCATCAGAGACCAAAAATACTGCAGCTTTCGCAATTTCCATGGGGTCACACATTCGTTTTAGCGGTATGGTAGAACATATAGCAGCCACTGCGTCTTCATCTACTGTGCCCAGAATAGGTGTTTGGGTGACTCCGGGACAAATTGCATTACATCGAATGCCTTCTGGTGCGAAAGATTGGGCGATTACTTGAGTAAGCATAATTAAACCACTTTTTGAAGTGTTATATGCATAACCATTGGGTTGTGCTCTCAATCCGGACATTGAAGCAGTATTGAGGATATTCCCTTTTGTCTCTCTCAGATAAGGAATTGCTTTTTTGCTCATTACGTATGGTGCTCTCAAATTGGTTTTCAATACAAAATCCCAATCCTCATCTTTAAAGCTTTCTAATGGTACTGAAATGACCACTCCTGCATTATTGAAAAGAATATCAAGTTTTCCATAGGTATCAATGGTTGTTTTAAGCAGTGCATCTAAATCCTCTGAATTGTTCATATCAGCCTGGATAAAGATCGCTTCTCCACCTTTTTCTATAATTCCATCAACAACTTTTTGACCACGCTCTTGGTTTCTTCCAACAACTACAACTTTAGCTCCTTCAGCGGCAAATAGTTCTGCAGAAGCTTTGCCAATACCAGAGGTTCCGCCAGTTACAATTGCCACTTTTCCGTCTAATTTAGCCATATTTTTCATCTCCATTCTTTTCATCATTTAATTTAAATTATTAAATGAGGTTAAACTCTAAAATTCTTAGTAATAGGTGTTTTAGGGCCATTATATTTTACATTCCGGGTCTATGCCAGTTATTCGTATTCCTGCGTCTTTACATGTTTTTTTGATTTCCTGTTTGAAATATTGCCTGAAGCTTTCATTATTCTAACAATAATAATCTTTTAATAAATTTTTATTTAAAAATATTAAAAATTAGAATATATCATTACAAATATTCGATGATGGTGAGTATCGATCATTTTGTTCTCCTTAAAATAAAAATAATCCTATAAAATACTTCTATTAAAAAAAACTAGTTATATTCAAATTATTAAACCCCAAATCTCCTTTCTCTATGTTGATAGTCTCTTATTGCCCTTAAAAAATCGACTTTCCGGAGTTGAGGCCATAAACTATCGCAGAAGTAAAGTTCAGAATATGATGATTGCCATAATAGAAATCCGCTCAGTCTTTCTTCACCACTGGTTCTTATGATCAGGTTAGGATCAACCAGTCCAGCAGTGTACAGATTTTCATTCACTATATTTTCATCTATTTCATCAGGGTCAAGTTTTCTATCTTTAACCTGGTTTGCAATTTTTTTTATTGCATCAACTATTTCTAAACGCCCATCATACCCTATTGCAATGTTTACCTGTCTTTTATTGTATTTACTGGTGGATTCTTCGGCTTTCCTTATAGCTTCCCTGACATCATCAGGTAATAGTTCTAACTTTCCAACTGCCCTTAATTTAACATTATTTTGATGTATTCTTTTATTCTGGCCTATTGTTTCGAAATTATGCTTGAATAGTTCCATCAATCCTTTTACTTCCTCCGGTGACCTTTTGAAGTTTTCTATGGAAAATGCATAGACTGTAACTATCTCAATCCCTAAATCAATACACCAGTCCAACACCTTTTCCAGGGTGCTTACTCCCCTTTTATGTCCTTCAATTGAATTCATGTCCCCTTGTATTTTGGAGTATCTTCTGTTACCATCCATTATTAGGGCTACATGTCTGGGCATGTTTTCTTGACGGAGATTTCTAGAGAGATACCATTCATATACTGTATATAGTGGTGTTAAAAGTGACATTGTTACTCCAGCATCTTTAATAGGTTTATTATTGGTCCTATAAAACATAACCATCACTATCAGATATAAAAAAGATGCTTAATTACTTATCATTTATCTAAATCAATCTTTATTTATCTTTAAATCGTTTTTTTTATTTTTAGAATTCTATAAATTTTATTTATAAATAATTATTTATAGATTTTTATAACCAAATTTCCCTTATATCCTCTAGATCTCTCTACCCCATGTCTTTCAGGTATTTGGCGAATTTCAACGCGCGGGTATAACCTTCAACTGTGAGGGATCGTGAGGTATCTATGAATGTAACATCCATTCCCAGGGTTACGGCACCGTGGCTCTTCCCACAGCCTGATAAAACAAGAGACCTGAATATTAAATTCCCAGTTACACCATCAGGCGCCAGTATAAAATTTGAGTTATCTTGAATTGCTTCTTCGATCAATATATAATGATGTTTAACTGGATATTTATCACTTGTGATCTCAACTAACAGTTCACCCTCCGCTATGGATTTATCGATCTTCTGGCTTCTCCCAACATCCTGGGCCCTGCCACTGGAGAGTACGGCTATTTTAGGTTTAATATTAATTTTTTTCAGGAATTGTGCACCTAACTCTATTATCCGTAGTTTCTGTTCCAGGTTATCCCCTTCATCTATACCCACCGGCGCCAAGAAAAATTTATGACCATTAATTTCTATAAATGAAGCACGATAGAATTCCCCATATCTACTTCTAAGTCCAGCTAAAATCTGGGAAGCACCAATGGATCCTCTTACGTAGGCATGGGCTCTGTTTTCAGTTATGGACTCTATAAATTCTTCTGGAGAATCTATCAGTTGCACAGTGAAATCTACCCTCTGGGAGGCTTTTATAATGTTTTTATTATCTCCTACACCAGCAATTATCGTCATCTAATTCCTTTTAATAATTTTTTCATCCCAACTTGTTCTATCTATATTAATATATGATTTTATCCTAATAAAAAGGGTAATATATATAGGCTAGAAGTTACTAATCATTAACAATAAGTTATCAGGTTTTAAAATGACCACTCCTTCCCACATAACTAAACAACAATCCCCATCTGGATTTAATGGGTATTTGTATTGTAAAAAATGTCAGGGTTACTACCAACTTCAGGATGGTGAGAGTAAGGATGATTTTGTATCCTGTGAATGTGGATGGGAGTTAGAATTCTACGAAAGTTTGCCCTCCAAATTCTCAGATGACTCTGATGTTGATGAAATAGATGACACTGAAGAAATAGAGCAGTTAATGACCTTGCTCAAGAGTAAATCAGCCAAAAGAAAGGCTATAATTAAAAATCTCTCAAAAAATATACATATTCAGGAAGAGATGCTCAACAAGATAAAAGATGAAAGATGGACTCTGTGGGATATTTTAGAAGAAAAAAATATACAGGATGATATTAAAAATCAAAAAGTACTTTTGGATGAAATTTCAGAAAATGAGGATAGGTTGCTAAACATCGTAAGAGAAAAAAGAAGTAATGTAAAAAGTAATCAGGGATCATTTACAGAAATTTTTCTCGATGTTGGAACCAGTGACATTATCATCATATCAGCCATCATAATAATATTAGTGCTATTAATTCTGTTAATAATTTAAAATTTAAAAAAAGTAAGATAATTTTTTTTCAGAAAATTATCCTTCTTTTAATGTTTATTTCTTTAATGCCTCTTCAATAGCATTTAATGTGCTATCTAAGTCATATGTAGAATGTTTTAATGATATGAAACAGCATTCAAACTGGGATGGCGGGATAAATACACCATTATCCAGTAGTTCATGGAAGTATGCGTCGAAATTACCAGTGTTGGCTGTTTTTGCATCCTGGTAATCATACACATCCCTATCAGTAAAGTATATCTGGAACATGGAGGCTAATCCCACGACCTTATAATTTAAATCCTGTTCTTCTAAAATATCTCCAATAGCCCTACGCATATACTCTCCCTTCTTCTCTAATTCAGTGTAGAATTTTTTATCAAGCTGTTCTAACGCTTCGATACCTGCAGTTACAGATATGGGATTTCCATTAAAGGTTCCTGCCTGGTAAACATCTCCTGATGGAGCAATTCTCTCCATATATTCTTTTTTCCCGGATAATGCACCAATTGGGAATCCACCGCCTAATATTTTACCAAATGTCACCAGATCAGGAGTTACACCATAATACTCCTGAGCCCCACCTTCCGCCAGTCTAAAACCAGTGATAACCTCGTCAAAGATGAGTATTATACCGTTATCACTGGTGATCCTGCGTAAAAATTCAAGGTACCCCTCTTTTGGAGGTATACATCCAACGTTACCCATCACTGGTTCAACTATTATGGTGGCTATATCTTCCCCCTGATTAACAATTAAATCTTCAACTGCTTCAACATCATTAAAGGGGATTAATATGGTATTTTTAGTTGTTTCCTCAGGTACACCTGGCGAATCTGGCAGCCCCATGGCACCTGATCCAGACTTTACCAGTACATAATCATGTGCACCATGATAGGATCCTTCAAATTTAACAATCTTTTTTCGACCAGTAACGGCTCTGGCTAGCCTTATGGCACTCATAGTGGCCTCTGTACCCGAATTTACAAACCTCACCATATCAGCACAGGGTACCCTACTGGTAACTAGCTTGGCTAGCTGGATCTCCTTTTGTGTAGGTACGCCATAGGTTGAACCCAATTCCAGCTGCTTTTTAACTGCATCCACTATCCCTGGGTTGGAATGTCCCAATATTAAGGGGCCGTAGGCCAGACAATAATCTATATATTCTTTACCATCCATATCTTGGATATGTGAACCTAACGCTTTTTTTGCAAAGAACGGATAGGGTTTGAAGGCCCTTACCGGTGAATCAACACCTCCAGAAAGGTATTTTTTGGCTTCATTAAATAATTCTTTAGATTTCATAATTGAATTCTCCTTAATTTTTCGAATTTCCTTTAAATTCATAGACTTCAAAAAACAAGTTCAAATCAATCTTTTAAGATTAATCAGAGAATTTACAGCTGCAACTGCCACTGGAGTTCCACCTTTAGGTCCGTTGGTTATTAAATGAGGTATATCAGTTTCATTCAGTGCTTTTTTTGACTCATCCGCTCCAACAAATCCCACAGGGACGCCAATTACAGATCTTACATTCAACATGCCCTTACCGGTTAACTTTAAAACTTCTAATAGGGCGGTTGGTGAATTTCCTATGGCCACAATACCATCAAATCCCTCTGCTGCCGCAACCTGCATGGCGGCTCCTGCCCTAGTGATTTCTTCCTTTTTAGCAATTTCCAGGGTTTTTTCATGGTTAATGTAACATTGGACCTTACCAGGGTATTTATTTATACCCACTTTCACCATGTTTATGTCCGTCAATATGTCTTTACCGGATTTTATGGATTTTAAACTTTCATCTACAAAATCAGAGCTCATGTAGGTGATATCTGCGTATTCAGGGTCAGCTGTGGAGTGCACTATCCGCTCAACTATGGATCTCTCTTCGGGTTTTAGATGCTTGGTTTTCTCATCTATCAGGGATTTCACTATTTCCCTGCTTTTGGTGGCGATTTTATGACCTTGTTTGGTTGAAGCACCCATGAACATGTTTGTTGAAATAAAATTTTTTATATTCCTCATGGTATCTTTATTGGAGTTTAATTTTTATAAATAATACATCAATTCATGTTTTTTAATTAACTATTATTTTAAACTTTTTAAAAACAAATCAATGGAATTTTTAACCATTGGATGTTAAAAATTAGGGCAAAATATTTTAATACGTTTAACAGAATTTGTAAATATAATTTAAATGGAGGCAAACCAATGAAAGAGAATGTAAAAGATGTAAAGGGTCAGGTATCTGAAACCATCGCTACTTTGATGACAACTGCATTTGGATTAATAGCGGCACTCGCCTGGAACGAAGCTATTAAGGCAATAATAGATTTATATTTGCCATCAGGAGAGGGAATTACAGGATTACTGGTATATGCCATTTTAATAACCATAATAGCAGTGGTAGCAACCTTAATAATTGCCAAAGTTATAGCGAAACCAGCAGTGCAGGCAGTCAGAATAGTAGAATAAAAAAACTATAATTTCTTAAAAAATGAATTAAGGGGTGGATTGTTTCAACTTTGTCTTTGAACCTTCCACTTCCTCTGATTTAACCACATCTGTTTTTGCCAGGCGATCTAAGTATCTTTCCCTGGGTTTTTTCATTGCAAAACCAACGATAACATCCACCACTAGTGGTAACCATAGAAACTTGGATAAATTCCGTATCAATGATTTCCTATAATCCATTTCACCTTCGGTGGATATTACTTTTAATTTCATAAGATTCTTTCCGGGTGTGGTCCTGTATTTACCTTCAAAGTAAGTGAAGTAGGCTACAATCGCTATGGCAGCAATTGGAATCCATATACTGAATAATATAAGTAGGTTAAGTACAGCGAGAACTGGGGTGATAACAGCCGCTATAACCCATAATAATAACGTGATTATTAAAAAATCAACTATTAAAGCCATAAATCGCTTACTCCATAAACCGGGCATGATATATTCCTCTTTTATAATTACTAAACTATTTATGTATAAACAAGTTAATAAATGTATTCAATGAAGCAAACTAAATCATTTAACAGACCCGTGGCACTGGATCAGCTATGGGCTCTTCCAGAATTCTTTTACCTCCCAGAGTGGTTATCATAATCACATGTTCATCCTCGGTGACTTCACCAATTATCTGGGCCTCTTTCCCATATTTAGTCTTTTGAATGGCTTCTAATATCTCTTGAGCTTTATCTTCTTTCACACCCAATATGACCTTGCCCTCATTTGCAACCTCGTAAGGATCAATTCCCAACATTTCAGATGCAGCATTGACTTCCTTTTTAAAGGGTATCTTCTCCTCCTCAATGAGCATTCCCACACCTGACTTGGAGGCCAATTCATTCAGAGCATTGGCAATGCCTCCCCGGGTAGGGTCTTTCATGGCAGTTACTCCACCAATATTAAGGGCAGCTTTTACCATTCCCCATACAGGAGCAACATCTGATTTGAGGTCTGTATCAAATCCAAATCCTTCCCGGAAAGACATGATGGATATACCATGGTCACCCACACTTCCAGTGAGGATTATTTTATCCCCGACATTTAAGCCAGAATCCTGTTTAATCTCCCCTTTTCGGGCTATTCCTATGCCTGTGGTGGTTATTATTATTTTATCCAGCTTATCTTTCTCCATGACCTTGGTATCACCAGTTATTATGGCAACTCCTGCTTCTGTAGCCACTGCATCCATGGATTTCACTATTTTCTCCAGATCTTCACTGGGGAATCCTTCACTTATAACCATTGCATTGGCTATGGCCAATGGTTTAGCACCCATTACTGATACGTCGTTTACAGTCCCTGCAATTGATATTTTTCCAATATCCCCACCAGGGAAAAAAATTGGATTTACAGTATGGCTGTCTGTGCTTATTACAATTTCATATTCATCCAGGGGGATGGTTGCACCGTCGTCCAGTTCATCTAATCCAATTCCCCCATTTACGTTTTTATTTTTGATATTTTCACGTATAATTCCGGATATAAGGCCTTGCATTATTTCTCCGCCAGCCCCATGTGACATTCCGATTTTCATTTTTAGTTCACCTTCAGGTAAAATTTAGATAACATATCTACAAATTAGATTAACAAATCTATAATTTCCAAACTCACCATTAATTTAAAGAATTTAATAGATATTTGAAAAGTTAATTATCACTTTGATTTCAATCTACACATATTTAAGTATAGTTGTATATATTCAGTGAACATCACCAAAGTTTATCCATTAAAAGTTAAATAATTTATAGTAGCTATGTTTAATTTATGAAAGTATAAATATAGTGAAATTAATTAAAATACAAAGAGATTGAATGCTTTCATTTTTACATATATATCAATATTTGAGGTGAAATAATGGCTATCTGGCAAGGAAAATCATTAAGAAAACACACCGGCGGACGGAGTAAATCTAATCGTAACAAAAGAAAAATAGAATTCGGAAGGGATCCAGCAGAAACCAAGATTGGTGAAAGAAAGACCAAGAAGATCCGTGCAAAAGGAGGAAATGAAAAGATCCGCCTTACCAATGCAAATAAGATAAACGTGGTTGACCCTAATAACAACAAAGTCCAGTCAGCTGAGATTCAAAACGTCATTGAAAACCCGGCTAACATCCAATTTGTAAGAAGGAACATTATAAACAAAGGTGCCGTGGTAGAGACTAATCTGGGTAAAGTAAGAGTAACCTCCAGACCTGGTCAGCATGGCATTATAAATGGTGTACTGGTTGAATGATAACACTCGTTTTTTAGAGATTAAAGATAAAGCTTTAAATTTCACAACCAGGGTTAATCAGGACCTTCCAAAAGGTATGGAACTTGAGTTTGAGGGTTTTTTCCAGAGGGGCTTCTTTGTAACCAAAAAACGTTACGCCTTGATACAGGATGGCAACATCGTGGTAAAAGGCCTGGAACTTGTCAGGCGAGACTGGGCCCCTATAGCTAAAAAGACACAGGAAAAAATATTAAGAGCTTTATTGGAGGAAGGATCACCCCAGAAGGCTGTTAAAATCGCACGGGACACGATACAAGAAATTAAAGAAGGGAAAATCTCCCTGGAAGACCTGGTGATCCATACCCAACTAACAAAGAATCCAGATGAATACGTTCAAAGGGCGCCTCATGTGATGGCTGCAAAAAAGGCTATCCAGAAGGGTAGGAAGGTAGGTCCCGGCACCATCATCCGATACGTTGTTGTAAAGGGTAGGGAAGCCATCAGTCAAAGGGCGGTTCCCCTGGAAGATGCTGATGTCTCCCAATATGATCCATCATACTACATTGATAATCAGGTTTTACCGGCTGTTACCAGAATTATAGAAGCAGTAGGCTATCCTATAGAAGATATACTTCATAAAGAAAAACAGAGTAGTCTGGATGCATTTTTCGGTTAAACACTTCTTAGAAAGGTGAATTCTTCCTTAGAAATTTTTTATTTATTTTAAATTACGATTCCCTTTATGATTTTTAAATTACTGAATTTTTTAAATTACCTATTCTTTTTGAATGTTCTTCAAATTACAATTATATAATTATTTTTCAATAAGTCTATGATGTTCGATAAGTTCTATGATGTTTAATTTTTTTATAAAAGTTTAATAGTATTCCCGTTAAAGAGTGTATTATGTGCAAAGCGGTCTTCTTCGATATTGATGATACATTATATGATACCTCTGGTTTTGCCAAGTTGGCTAGAAAGGCTGCTATTAATGTGATGATAGATGCAGGACTACCCTTGTCTTCAGATGATGCTTATAAATTACTCCGGGAGATAATTAAGGAGAAAGGATCCAACTATAATAAGCATTTTAACCTCTTAACCAAAAGGGTGTTTGGTGAGGAAAAGCCTTTGTTAATTGCCCTGGGAATGATAACCTATCATAATGTTAAATTTGCTCTTTTAAGAGTGTTTCCAGAAACCATACCTACTTTGATCTACCTGAAAAGTAAGGGTTATCAATTAGGAGTTATATCCAATGGAATCACCATTAAACAATGGGAAAAGCTTATAAGACTTGGACTGCACCATTTTTTTGATGAAGTAATTACTTCTGAGGAAGTAGGCGTTGCAAAACCAGATATGAAAATATTCCAGCAAGCCATGAATCGGATGGGATGTAACTCAAACAATTCCATCATGATTGGTAATAAATTTAGCGAAGATATACTGGGAGCTATAAATATTGGAATGGATGCTATCCTGGTTAATTCGGAGTTAACACCTGAAGAAAAGCTGTTACTGGAAGAAAGGGATATTGAACTGGAAGTTTTGCCTAACCTGAAAGGTATAAATAAGATACTTTAATCCAGACATGAATTATACGATAATCTTCAGCTTTAACCAGTTTTTTGGCCATTGAAATGATTTAGTTTTATATAAGAAAAATAATATAATACAACAGATTCAATTTATAACTAATTATAACGATAGTAGAGGGATGTATATGGATTATTATCATGGTCATAAGATGGAAAAATTATTCAAAAGACTTGAACAGCCCAAAACCCTTGAGGAACTTAAATTATCTGAAAGCTTTATAAAAGATCTGATTTTAAAAATTATCTCGAGTTTTGGTACCATTAAAACCAGTGCAATCAATGATATTACCGGGATACATTGGGACATATTGGAAAAATTGTTAAATGACTTGGAAAAAGGTGGCCTTTGTGCTGCTACCGGTGGAGGATTTTTATTTTCCAGTATACAATTTACCATAACCCAGAAAGGCCGTGAAAAAGCCCGCAGTATCACAGAAGACAATCCTTACATTGGAATTGCCCCGGTGGCCTATGAAGATTACTATAAAGTAATGGAATTACAGATGAAAGACCGTTACCCTATAAAAATCCCCAGTGAAGTGAAGGAATATGCATTTAAAGATATAGTAGGGGTTAATTATGCTAAAGAATGCATGATGGAATCCTGTACCATTGGTAAGGGTATATTTGTCTATGGCTCTCCAGGAACTGGTAAAACGTTCATTGTAAGTAAAATGCCTGAGCTGTTACCACCACTGGTAATTCCTAAATTCATAGAACTCAGCGGAAGGGTGATACAGCTTTATGATCAGGATTTTCATAAAAAATGTGAAGAACAACCCCAAGATCCCCGTTGGGTGAAAATATTCGCTCCATTTGTTATAACCGGTGCCGAATTAAGTTTGAATAAGTTAGAAACAAATTACAACATGAATAAAGGTGTATATGAAACCTCTCCCATTATCAAAGCTAACGGAGGAATCCTGCTTATAGACGATTTAGGAAGGCAGAGGGATGACCATGAGATGATATTGAACCGTCTTATCGTTCCCATGGAAAATAAAATGGACAACATTTATGTCAGAGGTATACCGGTTATTGTACATAGTCATTTCATTCCAGCATTTTCCACCAACTTAGACATTAGTATCATGGACGAAGCTCACCTTAGAAGAGCACCTTTACATATTTTTCTAATGAATCCCAACTTAGACGATGTTGTAGAGGTTTTCAGAAGAAACATGGAAATTCTTGGTGAAGATTATGATGAAGGAGTACTGGAACGGTTCAGGATGGTTTATGAATCTAAAAAAAGTGGAGGGGAAGGATTAAACCCCAGTTTTGCCCATGCAAGGGATGTGGCTCAAATAGCCCAATCAGTCCGTATTATTAGGGACGAAAATTCAGTAAACATTCCCATCCTTGAAGAAGCTTTAAATAAACACGTCTTAGTTGTTCTACAGCGGCTTAATATAGACATAGCCCAAATTGCCAGTAAAATCCGTACTTTCCGGGTGAAAACCGTCGCAGTTGACCAGGCTTATCAGGTTCTGAAAGATTATTCACCGATAAAAATATCTACTGAATCAAATGCAGTGATTATAGATTTAGATGAGAGCAAAACTCCTGCTGAAATTGCTGGCTACCTTGAAAAAAACGGGATTAAGGTAGATAATATAGAAGTGATAGCTGAATCAGAAAAAGAATTACGTAGAACCCTACTGGAACACTATGAATAAACTTTATATAAAATAAATTTTAATCTACTTTTTAATAAAAGAGATTTTTTAATGAGATTTTTTTTAATGAAGAATTTAATTCACATTAATTAGCTCATTATTTAAAGTCTAAAAATTTATTAAAATTATTAAGAGATGATGATTAATTGAAGAAGTACCTACCTCTAATTATATTAAATTTAATATTCGTTTCTACAATAATGTACCTTAGCATTAGCTTTGGATCTACCAGCCATTATGATAACGGGGAAATTTCCTTTGATTACCCAGATAATTGGAATATTAAAACAGGCTCAAATCCATCCCAAATGGTATTATTCCAGCCATCAGCTAATTCAAATATAACTATAAACAAGCAGGTCATTCCATCTGGATATAAATCACCAGAAAATTATGTTTCAAACTCTACCACGGCACGTAATTCCGGGTTTAAGCTGATATCCAACAACAAGAAAAAACTTAACCATGAAGACGCCTACGAAAATACATATAGCATAAATTCAGATGAAGGTACCTACCTTCGAAAGGAAGTATGGATAACCAAAAATGGTAATCTATACAGCATCATTTACAACCGACAGGTGAGTTCCAATATCTTTGATAAACTAGATTTTGAACCAATCTTAACAACTGACCCTGGCTTTGATACTGTTGTTAAAAACTTTAATGTTAAATCAACCAAAATACCTGCAAAAACTCCATTTTGGGGCAGTATATCAATCCCTTCCTTGGATGTAAACTGGGGAATTCGTTCAGATACTGTAAATAGATATAATTCAGTTTACTATTATAATGAAAGTTCCTACCCAGATCAAAATAGTACCATGGGATTATTAGGTCACCGTACCAGTTATTCAGCCCCATTTAGAAATATCGGCAATCTTAAGCCAGGAGATGAAGTGGTGATAAATGACTATCTAACCCAGAGGAAATATATTTATCATGTGGTGTCTAATGGAGATATTAAATGGGACTATAAAACCAATCCCATAAAATTCCTCCCCGGAGATAATAACCTTACTCTGGTAACTTGTTA
>ENA-UOOK01003579-UOOK01003579.1-fermentation-metagenome-genome-assembly--contig:-NODE-3579-length-17518-cov-4.030980_pt1 | contig 17518 bp, 16 predicted proteins | sample MGYA00245777_ERZ724023 | MGnify/ENA primary metagenome ERZ724023 (study PRJEB28704, sample SAMN03018312) | fermentation metagenome | biome: anthropogenic terrestrial biome; feature: soil; material...
AAGGGCCTCTGTCCCCCGGAGAGGGATCATAACCGCTTGCCTGCGCCGATAGCATCGCAACTGTACTCTCATTGACAGCTTAGAAATACCTCCGTTAGAAGAGCATGCAGGTATCTGGGCCTGGTGCGCGATCGTTCAAATAAAATTAAATAATCGAATAGAATATATACTATAATTAAATGTTATCCTTATTTCATTCAAATTCGGTGTTTTTATCAATTTTTGGGTTGCTCCTATAATAGGCGTTTTTTCGTCTTTTTTTCCGAAAAATTTTTGGACACCATCCCTCACGGAGATCAAACCGGGTCGCCTAAGAAAGAAACGGGAACCCCAGGGGGCCAGCTCCGCCATCCATCATAGGCCACTATCTCCTCCAGCTTCTTTCGAAGCCTGGACGCATGGGCCTCGGCTGGATAGCCCAGGGCGAGCATCGTGACCACACGAATATTTTCTGGTATTACTAGAATCCTTTAACCTGATCCTCTGTGAAGGCACCTATCCAACATGTGCCCAGGCCCTCCTCTATCGCTGCCAGGCTCATGTGATCTACTGCAATGGTCACAGTACTGGCCCGCATGAAATGATATTTGCGGCCCCGTTAGCCAGGGCCTGCCAACCAGCTCCTTGCCGGCCTACGGATTTTGTTGTCCTTTGCTGAAAGGACCACAGATCGAATTGACCAAAAAAGCATAGCAGCACTCCTGCATCGCGAAGCGCGTCATGCGAAGCATATGCGGCAGAAGATCCCGAGCCCCTGACCAGTACCGACCTCCCTTAAGGGCAAGCCGATTGTCCCCCGGTAATGTGACTAGGTGCTGACGAGCTACCTATATTACCTTCATAGCATAGCCGAGTGTGCTTCAAGCAAAATAGCCTTGGGCCAATGGCATATGCGTATAGTGAGTCCGTCGCCCCATCAAGCCGCTCCTCAAACGGCTCAACTATTATCGATATTGCAGTATTATTCTAGGAATGTGGTTATTTTTGATAATATAATCATAAAATAGAAAATTTAGGAGGCAGGCGTTGCTCCTGCCCCTTTGCCACAGATATATTCAACCGCAGCAGCCGCTTTTCCGCTGGCCTTTAGAAACATGGTTTTGTCGTCTTTTAGAACGCTCAGCCAGTTCTGTATATAAGCCGAAGAATTCTCCAGAGTGTTGTCGATCCCATTGCCGGCGCACAGATAAGCCGATGTCAGCTCAGCAACCAGCTCCTCGAAGCTGTATTCTTCGCCGCCAAATGATGCCGCGCCCATGACCCCCGAGCGGTTCAGCCTTGACTTGTGGCCGGTGCTGTGGCCATACTCGTGGAATTTCGTGGCAATGTATACATTCGTTGTCCGGAATGTATCCATTGGTGGAAGGTTCACAAGGTCGTCCTTGGGCATATAGTAGGCCGAACTCCCGCTCTCCCTGTAAGCGGGCGGGTTTGGCATCTTGGAGAGGATGGTATCGCATACCTCAATCAGATCTCGATCTGGGTCCAGGGCTGCACCTGCCTCCTTCCTGGGTACGCCATCGGTCTGATCCCAATTGAACACAGGGAAGGACTTAATAAAATGATAGATCTTCAACTCCGTTGTTCCATCTCGCTTTTCGACCTCCCTGACTTTCTTATCCGAAAATACGATGTAGGTGGACTTCTCGCCTCTCTTGATGTGCCCTCCGTGCTTTTGAGCCTGCCGAAAGGTCAGCCAATACTGAGATGAGTAGCCCCTGACCATCTCGGCGATACCAAGGGTCAGGATGTTCACGCCACGATATTGCTTGCCGCTGTCGTAATTTGTGGGCAGCTGACCAGTCCAGGGGCGTTTCCAGGGGATGATTCCCTGTTCTAGGGCTGCAAGGATGCGGTCATTTACCTGAGTATATACGTCGTTGGCCATGGTCCTCAGGCCTCCTTCTGATCCAATGCGATCTTGGCATTGATCGTGTCAATGTCTACAGGGCCGTTGAACCCACCAGGCCACTTCCCGCTGGGGCGGATGCTATCCGATGTCTCGGCCGTGACATGCCCAGGGGCATCAGTTCCTGGGAAATACCGCCGCTGGTGCTTGCATTTCTGGCCAGGCCGGTATGCGGCAGACGGGCAACTGCATGATTGGGCAGTGGTGATGTAATATGCGTCTTTCTTGTTGTTCAGAACTAGCATCATGTCCAGGAGCTTAACCACATCAGGAAGCGGGGCAGATGGCTTGCCAAGGTATTTCAACAGCGATTCTACCGCCTCGGTGCTTTGAGTCACCGGGGCACTAAACAATACTCTAGTAGTCATTCACCCCGGCAGAAACCGCTGGGCTAGGAATCATAATCAGGACTCCTGATCAACCGAAAACAGATTCATAAACAAATCAGACTGGATATATCGCGGGAATCGATAAGCTCGTACGGCAACTCTGTTATCAACATGACTTTTCTCTTCTTTGTCTCAGTTCCCCTTATGCACTCCCTCATTCGTCTCTATCACTTACCTTGTTCTCCCTTTTTCATTCTCTTCATCCCCCATCTTTTCTCTTGTTCCTCCCCTATCGTCTCATTTCTCCCCAGCCCTATAATAGAAAACAAAAAAACCGAAAATCCTGGGAAAAATGTATACATAACCAAATACTGTCTGATGTTATCGATTTTGCCAAAGATATTCACATTTGATACCTCTGATTTATATATACATTTAAAAGCCGTCTTGCGGAGATCAAAAAAAGTCCTCTCTTCAAATTTGCAGATATTTACGCGAAATCAATATTCCTCATGTTGGTTGTCTGCTGTGATTAGTTGGGCGTTGCAGGGCTTGCTTTCGATAAAAATAGACTATCACGAGATCTGCATGGAACACACTGCAATTGCATTGAGAAAGCTGGTTTTTCGTCTTTCTTTGTTGTTGTCTCGGGCATTTCTGTTGAAACTCACGAGTGAGAGAAGATGATGGGCTTAGAAAGCAAGGATTGCCCATCATTCATGCTTCAGCCTTCTAGGCAGGAGCCTCTACATCTTTGGCAGAGGATAGAAACCATTTTCCATCCCTTTCCTCAAACCCCAGAACTCGAAGCATAGAGGGAATAAATTCCTTCTTGGGAGGTCTGCTATTCTTTGAGGCCATATGCTCATAGATTTCTGCCTCTGAAGGAGCAATGCCATTCTTCTCTATCAGCTCTCCAACTGATGCACGCAGCGATGATAAATGACGTGGGCAGGAAGTACAGTAGCTTATGCCTTCAAAGATTTGGCTGCTATGACCAGGACCTATATCAACTTCACAAACGGGGCAAGTGGCGGCCTCTTTTTGCTTGTCGCTCTTCCTACCTGGAGTCGGCAGGTCTTTTCTTGGATGAGGGCTGATTGCAGGATTTCCGTTCTCTTGAAAAATAGATGATGACTTTGCACCATCATCAGGAGCCTCAGAGTGCGTTGAGTGCGCACCCGTGCGCTCGACTGTGCGGCTCTCTTTTGTGTCTACTGTTGTCTTTTCTTGGTGAGAGTGCGGATTTTTCTTCCCCGCGAGAGAAAGAGAACTCTTATTGCCTTTGGCCGCATCCAAAAAATTTCCTCTCTCGCACCCCGCATTATCCGCACTTCCTCTATCTATCTCTCTCTTCTCTCTCTCGCTGTTATCGATTTCCGCATTATTTTCGTTGCGCACTTTGACCCGCACACCATCCGCACTCGGCGCACTTCCACGGAGCTTTACGATCGCGTCGAAGCCTTCCAATGGATTGTACCCCTCCAGCTTATAGAGTGTCTTCCTAACTGCACGCTTCTCAACACCCGGCGTATATATTTCATAATCTGTTATTTCCTGTACTGCGAACCCAGGTAGCTTCTGGGAAAGACCCCCCTTCCCTTTCTCTCCACTGGCAAGATGACTAATCCTCGTCGGAGAGAGATCCAGTGCTTTGGCTACTTCTTCCCTGGTCATCCCATCCTTATTTTTTGCAAGCAGCTCAGCGAATTGGCGTTCACGTTTGGTTAGCCTATGCACGAGTTCCTCTGCATCACGTTCAACGAACAATTCCTTTGCGGCGTGGAAATCATCTTCAGTGGCTAAATAATAACCATCCGCATCCTTTTCTCGCTGAAATCTATTCATCGCGGTGATACCAATCAGTAAATCCATGAAGATTGAGGGATTCCTTCTGTTACTTGTATCGAACCACTCTATCCGATCATAGAATGGTACACGAACGTTGATGTATCCTTCCTCTCGAAGTTTGCGGAAAATCTCACGACTCACGAGTACGTTATCATCCACGGGGAACTGAGGCTCTCCCTCACCATATCTCTCTATTGTTTGACGGTTCACGTCCTTCGTTAATTCCTCGCTGTCGTTCACGTTTATTGGTATTTGCCTATTCAAGACCTGTATGTCCTGGCTGCTGTCCACTGATGTGATCGCCCAAGTCTGCTCCGAGCCAATCTGGAGTTTTAATCCTTTGTTGTTTGCCACTGTCCGATGGGTGTAAGGCTGATGAAATTCCGAAGATGTTTGTTTTATGGTTGTATCTAGATCCTCGTTCCCTGCCTGATAGTCATCAAGTATTCTGAGGATGCGATTACCGTCATTGTGGTAGTAACCTGATTTGGCGGACATGGAGCCCTTCAATACAGTCTCCGGAGGAAGATGATGGGCAAAAGTCAGAAGTGCCCAGGTTTTGCCGCCTCCGGACTCGCCATTGAGCTTAGGATGTAAGCCCGTAGATTGAAGGATATTCTGGACGGATACACAGCATATGAGTTTCTTGAATGCTTTATCTGCTCCCAGAACCATCCGGCCGCAACTTTCTACAATATACTGCATAGGATTGTCATTCTCCAGAATCTCGATGGCCTTTTCCCGTATTTTTGGGGGCGTTTCAGGTTTCTCCATTTCCTTTTTCAGTCTTGCGATCTCCTTTTCGAGAACTTTCTTTACTTCGCCATTAATTTTCACTTTCTTCAGAAGCAGTGTATATTCTATGGGCCTAGTCCACTTTAGATCTCCTAAAGCTTTGATTATTTCAGGATTATTTAATGCAGAAATATCTCTCTTAAGACTATCCTCTATCCTACTAACTGACCACTTGTTGTAGCCGCCTGGCCATCTGCAGCCTTCGCAACCGCCTTCAGGCTCACAATAACCCAGCCCTCCGAGCCCTAATTTAGGATAACCTGCGTTGGTCTCCTGTATTGTGGAACAATTGGGGCAGCACATTTGCCCGTACCATAAATCAAAGATTCTTTGCTCTACGCCACCTTGATTGGCAACTGGCATCCAAATCTTCAAAGCCTCTTCTTCAGACCAACCTGCTTGATATAAATAGGAGGCGAGCACTGCGCAGGCTCGGTGAGGCCCTTTGTCCGGCTCGGCTTTTTTAAGGATATTCTTCATGCACGATGGCCAATCCTCTACAGGAATCGGCTCAGATCTCTTACTGATCTCAAAGTCTCCTGAAAGCTCCTTGCGTGATTTGAGATTCTCCTCCATCATATCTACATGAGGCCCAAGTAGTGTCTTAACCGCGTCTAGCTCGGCAAGATCATATTCGACGTACCATTCCTCGCCCTTCCGCAGGATATCATCTGAAAGAGGGTGTCGTGCCTGATCGAAATTGATCTTTATATTCCCTGGATCAAGCGGCACTACTGCAAGATCATATTTCTTATGAATAGAGAAAATGCACTTGAACTTACGTTTTTGGTTATTAATCTTGTCAATTTTAACCTTGCCGCGATGCTCAGGATGAAGTTTGAAAAATTTGCGCTCAGCATCCGCCAGGAACATGTTGTAGGCTCCTGTCAGGCTCCTAAAGGCTTCATCTCGCTCTTCTGGATTCCACTCTGGCTTCGCTTGGAAAAGGGCGTGATGGATCAAAATGTAGATTCCGCCACCTGAATAAAGGCAATGGACACTCTTGGAGATCCCTGCTTCATTCAACATAGCCACCAGGAACTTTGCGGCGTCCTCAACGGCGAGCTTGATTGCCGGATCCTCAGTTATATTGCCGATGCTGTCAATATCAGCCCCGAGTGTATAGCCTTGGCAATCTCTAAAGGTTCCTATTGGTTGCTCTGGTTTTCCCGTTTTTTCGTCCCATGGGGACGATGTATTAAAAACACCAGGATCGAAGAGATCTAGTGTAGCATACAAAGTCCTGAATTTGAACACAGTATCTTCATAGTCTTCGGGACCTCGAAGCCGCACTGCTCCATTACCAGAGGATATATACCACCCTTTGTCACCATTGAGTGCTCTCTGTTTCGTGCCATCTTGACAGAAGTGGAGAATGGTTTTCTTTACCTCTGGACGCTCGTAGTGTCTTCTTGTCTCGTTTGTAGCTGTCTTGCAAGTGGACATTTCGGGCTTATCGCTTATCTCATTGCCTTGCGATATCTTTTTATGGTTTGAATTAGATAATTCCATTTAAGCACACCTCATTTCTTTAGCGGGAATCTGGCGTGTTTTCAAGCTCGGGGAGGTACCAGCTCTCCGGGCCTCTCGTTCTGTTCAACATCATTGCCTCTTGAGTACTTGCGCTAAGTATAGGACCAGTGTCTCCATTTCCATCTATAGCAGGCTTGGATTCCGGATCGCTTTGGTTGAATCCACTTTCTTCGGGAATGACCCGAAACAGGTATTGTTTATCAGGTATGTCGGTTCGAAGGATCGCTACCTTTTGGCCAATTAGTGGCCGAAGACTTTTCTCTAACTCAGCAGGCAAGGCAAGCTGAATCTTGCCAATGGATGCGATAAGTGTACCATCTCGGCAAGTGAGGCTTCCTAATGGTCCCAAGCACTCTTCGTAGAGAGAAAGGCGGAGCATCTCCCTAAATGATGTCATGCGTCGCCCTCCACTGAAGCTGCCCTTGCTTCCTGGGCGGTTAGATGACTCCTTAATGCGAGTTCGACCTCCGGTTTTAGGACTCCGTAGATCTTTCCGTGCTTGTTTACCGCAAATCTCCTGAAATCTTCCAGGAGTTGCTCATTCAAATCAACGGCTAACAATGCCATGGCAAACTATATTTACGATAAATTATAAGTTAAATTCGCAGCCAAATATTTAGTTTTGTAGGAAGATATATATGGCAAAAGAAGGATTGAATAGTGAACCCATAAAAAAATTACTAAACATAATGTTAAATAATCCACAAAAATATTATACCTATAAAGATTTTCGGCGTGCTTTTCCTGACATGAGTGAAACGAGCATCAGAACTCCTTTAAGGGAACTCAAGGATAATGGAATACTCGATGTATCTCGATCTAGAGGCAAACCAGCTGGGAAGGACGATACAAACTTAAAATATTATCGAATCTCAAATAGCATACATGCCTTCGAAGAGCTTTTTTCAATTTACTTTGGAAAAGATATTAAATTTTTATTGGATTCTAGATATATAAAAACACTATTAAATAATAATCAATTCACTGAGGTCTATGATATATTGAGCGAAAAATTTAATGTGATAGATTTCAGAAAAATTGCATCAACTGTGTTATTGAATCACCCCTCAATCATTAAAGAATATCAGGAAATTGCTAATACAATATATAATCATTATCTATATGTGAAAGAACCAAAACCAAATTCTAACCAAGAAATTAGACCAAAATTCACAAATCGTTATCCAATTTGGAATGCCATAGTAGGAGGCAGAGATGATGTAATGAATTTGATGATAAACGATAATGCACCTGCCATTATCTCCAAATTCCAATCTCCACTTAAACAAATATATTCTAAACATATAGAAATGCTGCAAACGTTTTGCCCTCTGGAGGCAATCGGTCTTTACAGGGAGGCAATAGCACCAAGACTTTTAGACCTTTGTGATGAATTAAATAAGGCGTCTAAAATTTCCGATGGTTTAAATCAATTTCTGGAATTAGATATTGAACTGAGTCCATATACATCGTTTCCTTTTAATAATCCCCAATCGTTACTCTCAAATAGCCATTTTCAAAGGATCTTCGATAACGGCTACTTTCTGGAACCAAAAGATCGTGATTTTTTTGCTATTCGTGCTTTGGCGATCTATGATAATTTCGCAGATATCCTATTCGAACTATACCGAAACATTTTGCCTTCGAACCAGATGGTATTAGCGGAACAGACAAGACAATTCATATTTGAATGGAACGTAGCTAGCACAAATTTAGATTCCATCTGGTTATTTCTGGATTCAATATACGGAATTAATGGTAATTCTGTCAAATTTTATATACGAAGAAGTGATACAGGTTTGCAGATTAGAGATTTGGAAACAAATAGATCATTCATCGACGATGACGGCCGTGAGGTGGAATTGAGTTCACAACCGATTGTCATCAGAAACCCTTGGGATTCTTATGGTGGGGCAGAATATATGGAAAACCCATTTAATCACCTGAGACCTTGCTCATGTTTCTACAGTTACTTAGGAAATATGGAGTTCATCCCTATTGAGGATATTTTGTCGGATCTAAAGTCCAGGTTTGCTGACCGTGGTTTAGACTATGATAAACTAAAAAAGTAAGCAAGGATTTCAAATTCTACTAATGGGGATCTCCAATAATCCCCGCTTTTGCTGCATCCTAGTCTGTTCCTATCATTCCGCGAAAGTATTGAAAATTCATATAATATAAATAGCCTTAAATCCCCAGTTGCGGCACATGGGCCAGGTAGCTCTCCCTTAGCTCCTTTTTATCGATATGGTCATAGATATCTATGGCCTCCTTTCTCACATCTCCGCGAAGCTCCTGAATAAATTCGCGAGGCATTCCTGCGCGCCTGAGATGGGTCGTGAACCAATGGCGACAGCAATGCGGCGAGAAATGGTCCTCCATGCGATCCGAATTTGGATCATGAAAACCCATACGCTCAGCTGCTTTGACGACCATATGAGATATACCGGTGCGTTCTAATCTATCCCCTTTACTGCTCAGGAAAAGGGCCTTAGAGTCATTAGGATTCCTTCCCTCTCGTGCTCTAATCCAGCGCCGAAGGATTATGGCTGTCTCTCCATCGAAGAAGACAGTCCTGTTCGTCCTTTTAGCGGTGGGTTTAAGAGTGATGCTCTGTTCGACGAAATCAACGTCATCCACATCAAGGGCGATAAGCTCTCTCCTTCTTATGCCTGTTTTAGCGAACAGGGCTATGATGGCTCGATCTCTTATATCCATAGTTGCATTGATCAGCCGCCCCATTTCCTCTTCTGAAATTAGCTTATGGGTGTGCCCCTCATCACTGTTCTTATAGCGGCGAATGTATCTTTTCCTGACAGCAGCAACGGGGTTTGCAGAAATCAATCCTTCATACAATGCGAATTCATAGAAGCTACTTATTTCTGTGAAATAGTTCTCCAAAGTCTTCTGCGAAACCTTTCTCTCGATGCGCAGATATTCCAGCCAATCCCTGAGTATAGATCCTTCCACTTCCAGGAGGTCAACACCCCTCTCTCGAAGAAAGCCGTCAAATATTCTCATGGTCGAAATATATCTCACAGTAGATTCTGGCGTCAGACCTCGGATGAGGCAATCCTTCTGAAAGCTCTCTATTAGCTCTCTTGAGGGGTCTTTGGTCCCTTTTGATGTCTTGCTCCTGCTTCTGCTCATCCTATCCACTTCCAGCCGCGAGGTGTAGAAGTAATCAGATTATAGTTTTCAAGCGCTTCCAGCTCGGAAGATATCCCTCTTACGAGATCTGAATCTTTAGGCTCTATTCCAAGTTTTTCTAATATCCTGTAATTGTCGATGGTCTCATGCTGCTTTAAAAGTGCGATAAGCTCCTTGCTGTATTTTCGAGAACCTTGGAATTCATCGATCAAGAAGGGCTCGCTGCGATAACGTTTAAGCTCTTTTTCATAATTTTCTAAAACTATATTTTTAAGCCTCAGGTCATCTGCCATTCTTTTATTCTCTTCTTTGAGCCGGGATAGCTCTTTGACTATCTCTCCGCGCGGCTTCAGATCAGATTCTTCCGCCAGAGCATTCTCAACGATCTCAATGATGAACTTGGAGAGAGGCACCTTTGCTTTATCCGCCAGTTCTGACCATCGTGTCTTATCATTTTGAGAAGGGAGGTATAGCCATACATATCTGGATTTGTCGGGCTTGACCACAGGATCACCAAAAGAATAAATGTACTTGATGCTATTTAAAAATTACCCGTAAAATAGCGCTGAGGGTGAGATTTGAACTCACGAGGTGCGATGCACCACTGGTTTGCCCGTTCCGCCCTCTGGAGGAGGACGAAAGCTCAAGACCAGCGCCGTAGGCCGCTTGGCTACCTCAGCACGCCCTCATGCTTGGAATCGATAGATCTTAAGCCTGACGATACCCCACCTTTAAAGGCCGGCCCAAAAACCTACACTTTATCTGTCAAATCGACAATCTTTTTTATCTTCAGAGCCAATTTTTCTCGGATGCTCATAAAGAATGTCTCCATACTCCAGTCCGGGCATCTCGTGCTGGGGCAGGATATCAGAATCAAGGAGGGCAAGATCGAGCAGATCGGCCCTGAACTGCAAAAAGAGCGTGGCGATGAGGAGATAAAGGGCAAGGGCAAGCTGGCTATCCCCGGCCTCGTAAACTGCCACACCCACCTGGCCATGAGCCTCCTGCGGGGCTATGCCGACGACATGGAGCTGATGCCGTGGCTGGAGGAGAAGATCTGGCCCCTGGAGGCCAGGTTAACAGAGGAGGATGTCTATTGGGGAGTGAAGCTCGGCTGCCTGGAGCTGATCAGATTCGGCATCACCTGCTACAATGATATGTACTACTTCCCGGATGTGACCGCTCAGGCCACAAAGGAGATGGGGCTGCGGGGTTTTATCTCAGGCGTCGTCTTCGATATGAAGCCCGAGCTATTGTCTCAGGTGGAGCCCTTCATCAAGCGTTGGAAGGACGATGAGCTGATAAGGCCGGCTGTGGGCCCCCACGCCGCTTACACCTGCTCTGAGGAGACCCTTCTACGGGCAAAAGAGATCGCGGACAGGCACCAGGCTATGGTCCATATGCACATCTCTGAGACCCGGAAGGAGGTGGATGAATTCTTGCTAAGCCGGGGCAAAAGCCCGGTGGAGTATCTGGACTCGCTCGGCCTTTTGAATAGCCGCCTTACGGCCATCCACTGCGTCTGGCTTTCTGAAGAGGACTGTTATCTATTGGAGAAGAGAAAGGCAAATGTAGTCTCATGCACGGCGAGCAACCTGAAGCTGGCATCGGGCATTGCCCCCCTAAACACCCTGATGAAAGCCGGGGTTAACGTCTGCCTGGGAACTGACAGCGCATGCAGCAATAACAACCTCAGCCTGTTTGAGGATATGAAGGTCACGGCTATAGTGCAGAAGAATGCCTACCACACACCCGCCGCATTCACCGCAGAGCAGATCTGGCAGTTCGCCACAGAAAACGCCTACCGGGCATTCGGATTGAACAACGGAATGTCAGTCGGCGCCAATGCCGACCTGGCACTGATCGACCTGAAAAAACCCTGGTTTTATCCGCAGTCGAATATCGTATCCCATCTGGTCTACAGCATGGCGGGAGGAGTGGACACCACCATCGTCAACGGACGGGTGCTGATGCAAAACGGCATCATCCCGGGAGAAGAGGAGATCTTGGAAAAAGCACAGGAGCGATTCATCAGGCTGACATCTGAGGATTAGACCTCTTATTCCACCAAAACCGGCACCATATTTCAGCCCAACAGGATCTTGGAGGGCTTTCTCTTTTTGCCAAAGCCGCTCCTGCCTGACCCATTTCGCTTGAAATTCTTGAAATAAATGTATGCCGCCGCCAGGATGAGAATAATGAGAATGCCAGCAAAAAAGAGCATCCATGCCCCAAGATGAGAGTCCTCTTCTACCATCACCAGGAGAGCGATATCCTCCCGCCTCTCGCTACCCTTACCTATCTGGTCCATGTCCTGCCCGGGCGGTGAAATCCGGTAAGAGATGCTGCAGGGAAGGGGAGAGTATCCGGGCGTAGCATTGCCCTCGGTGAGAACCATGAGATCAAAGGATGCCGCAGATCCCGCCTCGAGGTCCTTGAGGTCTTCATAGTTAGGTTTTTCATCCGATTCATTTCCCAATTCATCTCCTGCCCGGAGGAATGGTGGATTGACTCTTGCCTCCAGCCGGAGGTCAATGGCGGCCTCGTCTCCCTCGTTGGCCACCACAACCTCAAGCTCAGTTGCCTCCCCCGGCCTTGCCGCTCCTTTGATCTCCGGTATCATTATCTTCGGCCCGAGGACCACCTTGACCGGCAAAGGCAGCTCTTCGGATAGATCCCCATAGACAAATATGATGTCTGGGGCTATGTCCTCGCTGGAGGTCGAAACCCTCTCCAGGCGAGAGTAGCTCAACCTGAGCCTGGCGGGATAGATGCCCACCTCTGCCCCCTCAGCCAGGGCCATGAACTCCACCGTGGCGTTCTCTCCCGGACCAAGGGAGCCTGCCATCTGGGGCCCGGACAAAACCCTCACCTTCTCGTCATCACTAACAAGCTCTGCTGTAATGCCCCTGGCTCTTGCCGGATCAAGATCCAGCTCTTGGGGCTCTTGTCGCTCGGTGGCTTGTCCAGTAGCATTGTTATGCAGCAGGACGTAAAATGTCGAAGGGCCATTTGTATCCAGCCTGCCATTGACCGAGGAGATATCCAGATCGGGACGCCCGTCCTCTTCGTCCTCTGCAGAAACGGAATATGAAAAAGAGACAGCAGCCAGGAGGAAAAAGAAGAGAATAACAGCTGATATTATCCTCGAAATCGATACATTCCCTGGCCCTTTCATCGAACTATTGGAGGTTTTTATATCTTTTTATATTTGCTGGCTCCCTTTCAGCTTTCAGTTGAATAGCCTCCTCTTGTGATCAGTCTTTTGAAGGTTTCTCTAAGGATGCCGCCTCTTCCGCCTTGAGCCCTTTGTGCACCACCCCGCAGATCCTTCTGGTGATCAGCTCGGGATCCTGGTGCTGGAAGACGTTCCTCCCAATGGCAACCCCCCGCGCTCCTGAGGCGATCGCCCCCTCCACCATGCGGAGCAGGTCCAGTTCCGTCTCCACCTTGGGGCCGCCTGCGATCACCACTGGAACCGGGCAGCTATCGACCACACTGGCAAAGCTATCCGGATCTCCGGAGTAGTTGGTCTTGACGATATCCGCCCCCAGCTCCGCACCCACCCGGGCGGCATGGGCGATGCTCTCTGCAGAGTACTCGTCCTTGATCTTCTTTCCCCGGGGATACATCATCGCCAGGAGAGGCATGCCCCATTCCTGGCAGTGGCGGGATATCTCGCCCAGCGTGCAGAGCATTCTGCTCTCGTCCTCTGCCCCCACATTGACGTGAATGCTAACAGCATCTGCTCCGATCTTTAAAGCCTCCTCCACCGTCGCCACCAGGACCTTGTTATTCGGATCAGGTCCCAGAGCGGTGGAGGCGGAAAGGTGGATTATCAGGCCGAGATCCCGGCCGTAGCCTCGATGGCCGAAGGTGGCCGCGCCCTTGTGAACCACTGCAGCATCCGCTCCCCCCCGAGCTACGGCATCGGCGATGTTCTTGACGCTCTTGATTCCCTTGATGGGTCCAACGGTAACCCCGTGATCCATGGGTATTATGACTGCGTTTCCGGTACTGCGGTTGAATATCCTCTCCATGCGTATCGATGTTCCTCTCAATCTCGGCAACTCCTAAGTCTTGGCTTATTCAGCGTTTTTGTTTGATGCGCATTTTAGTACATTATAGTATATTACACTGCTACAATGAGCAATATTGTGTATTTATAGTTTCTGTTAAGGATTTGGGAGGATGATCTGGCGATGATCAATGGAAGGGGGGAGGATGAGCAAACCTGAAATAGTGGAAAAACTCCGTACCTTGTGAGTGATTTGGATGGGTTTTGGTGTATCTGGTCAAAAGCAGCAGCGAGAGATTGCAGGAACTGCTTTTTTTATATCCCTGCTGGCAGCCACTTCTCTGATTATCCTATTTGGCACTGCACTGGCAGGCACGGAGACAGGGGAGTTCTGTCCCGACTGCCCGGACTGGACGAACTTGGATGGCTGGTACGCCCAGAAGGAATCCTATGAGAACAGCATGCTGAGCCCGAGTCCTGCCGTCTTTCAGAACATGCCGAATTCGCAAGCCCAGGCCAAATCGAATCCAATTGAAGAGACGTCCGCCGACTATCCTGTGGCTTCGATCCTCACCCGGGCAAATTTGATCGAAAGCGATCGAGTTGTTCTGGATGTGCGCTCTATTCAAGAGTACCAGGAGGGGCATATCCCAGGCGCTCGCAACCTTTACTGGAAGGACCTGCAAAAGGATGGAGTCCTGGATCCGATCCTGGCCCAGGAGGCTCTGGGCCAGGCGGGAATAATCGCAAGCGATCGGCTCCTCATCTATGGCGATTCCAGCGATCATGGTGCACCCTTTGTCTTCTGGGCCCTCTCATACCTGGGGCATGAGGACATCAGCCTGCTTGACGGAGGAATTGATGCCGCCCTGAATGCAGGATTGGATCTGAGCGCAAATGCACCGTCTATTACGCCTACCAACTACACCAGCCACGTGGTGCCAGGGCTCCTGGTAACTCCCGAGAGTCTTGATGGCCTGCTTGGGCTATCCGATATCAGCATTCTGGATGCGCGGGACTTTTCTGAGTACGGCAAGAACAGAATCACCAATGAGGCCATGCCCCTGAGCCTGGATAGGATCTATAAAGATTCAGGGATTAAAGATGCCAGCATCCTGGAGGATCTATTCGGCAGCCGGCTGGATGAGTCCGGGACCGCCGTGGTCTACGGGACGCCAGAGGCCTACAGCCTCTTTTTCAGCCTGCGGCTCATGGGCTACAATGCCACCATGCTGGTGGGCGACTGGTGGAAGGAGACCAGGTGGGCAGTTAGCAATGTGAAGTAATCCAGCCGAAAAAAAGAGCTGACAATCAATTTCATCAATTTTCCTTTAGAAGCGCCTTCACCGCCACTTCCAGAGCCTTGGCCGATCCCAGCTCTGGACTCCAGCCCAGCATTTTGATCTTCTCAATGGAGAGAAGCATCAGTTTTACATCCCCCCTCCAGCCCCGGCCATCGATCCCACCGGTGTAGTTATACTCGACCCCATCAAGGCCCATCTGCCCGACCACAATATCTGCAATCTCGGTGACATCCACCGAGTCCTCAGATCCTATGTTGAAGACATTGACCTCGCCCGAGGAATGCTCGACTGCATGAATCATGGCACAAACGCAATCTTTCACCTCCAGATAGGACTTGCGTTGCTTTCCTGAGCCCAGGATCTCCAGCTTCCCCGAATTCTCTCGTAGCTTTCTGATGAAGTCCACCAGCACCCCATGTGTCCCCCGCTCGCCCACGATATTAGCAAACCGGTAGATCCAGGACTGCATCTGGAAGGTATGGCAGTAAGAGGAGATCAGCGCCTCGCAGGAGAGCTTGGAGGCCCCATAGAGGGAGATTGGTAGAAGCGGCCCGTAGTCCTCGGGAGTGGGGACCTCAGACGCCTCACCGTAGACGGTGGAGGTGGAGGTGAATGCCATCTGGCGCACGTCATTTTTTCTCATAGCCTCCAGGAGATTGTAGGTTGCCAGCACATTCTGCTCCAGATGAACATGAGTGTCCTCTGCCCCCAGCTTTACATCTGGATTGGCGGCCAGGTGGAAGATGAAGTCCTTTCCTGATACTGCATTATCCAGCATTTCGGGATTCATGAGGTCTCCAGTAAGGAGATGAAAATCCGGATTATCCCGATAAGGCTCGAGGAACTCGATTCTTCCTGAACTGAAGTTATCCAGCACTGTCACCTCATTATCCAAAAGCAGCCTTTCCACCAGGTGGCTGCCTATGAAGCCTGCACCTCCGGTGACGAGGATGGATCTATTCTTTAACATCATTAAATGGAGCTCTATTCAGCTTAATCAAGATTGTGGAACTTCCTTTGGGAGAGGATCTTAGATTATTTCTTCAGATTCCCGATGACGATTCTTGCCGCTTTTTCTCCTGATAGGAGCATGCCTCCAAAAATGGGTCCCATTCTTGGGCCGCCGCAGACGGCAGCAGCAGCCATGCCTGCCACAACCAGGCCAGGGTAGACTTCCTGCGTCATCTCCACCACGGTTCTCTCACCCACTTCCGCCCACATGGGCTTCTCGCCCTTTACCCCATCTATGCCGATGATCGCTCCCGGAATTTTGCGTGCCACCACCCGGCAGACCGATGCCTCATGGCCTGTGCCGTCGATGACATAGCTGGCTCGAATGCAGAGCGGATCAACGTGAATCTGGGCCATCTCTGCTGCAGTCCAGTTTATGACCAGGCCCACCACGCGATCCTGCTCACGAATCATTACATCCTCGACTGTGACCAGATTGACGATCTGTGCGCCTGCATCAATTGCCCCAGCCGTCAGCTTGGCCACAGTCTCGATTGAATTTGCGACATAGTATCCCTTGAAGTGCTCATGATACCGAATGCCATATTCCTCAAGTATGCGAGTTGCCGCCTGCTGTACTACGATCCTGGGAAACATCATGCCGCCGCCCCATAGACCACCACCGACGGAGAGCCTTTTCTCAAAGAGCACTGTCTTGATATTCGCCTCGGCCAAACACTTAGCTGCCACCAGATTGGCGGGTCCCGCGCCCACTAATGCTGCCTCTACCTCTGTATTCTCCAGAAAGCTCTCTAGATAGCCTTCAACAATGGCCTTTGTGACCATAACCTCATCCAGAGACATAGTGCCCCTGCTAGTGAGCGATAAATGATAAAGATATCCCTTATCGGCGTGAAGTGTCCATTATTGCCATATAATGCTGGTCCAGGAATCGAGAAGCCTCTGGGGAGCGGCCCTTCTGCAGGATATCAAGAAGGACGCAGCTGTCGATTACCTCCTGCGGGACATGGCGGGACAATTGATCCCAGTGATTTTATATCAAAGGATAAAAGGGATGAATTTATCTTTTTATACCTCCAATTTATGAGATGATAAAGATGATTTTTGAAGAAGAAGGAGCGGCAGAGATGGGTGATTCGGAAAGATTGGAAATGGATGCGGAAGGATCCTCCTATTCCTTTCTGACCAAAAGGCAGCTTGAGGTGCTGCAGATGCGCCATCAGGGCCTCTCTCAGCAGGATGTGGCCGATCGGCTGGGGACTACCCGCTCCAATATCAGCATTCTGGAGAAGAGGGCTCACCAGAACATTGCTCGGGCGCAGAGGACCGTTCAGCAGTGGATGATGATTCGCGCTCCGATTTCCTTATTCGTAAAGGGCGGAACGGATGTCTTCGAGATCCCCAGGATGATCTTTGCAGCTGCCGATGAAAAGGGTATCAGGCTGCATGTGACATCGATGGACATACTGGTCCAACTGCGGCGAAATGAGCCCCGTCTCTTCCATAAGAGAGTTTTGGGGAGGGATGTCCGGATCTATATGAAAGAGAACGGGGAGACGATGGTTGAGGTAGCAGAGTGACTGCTCCCCGCCCTAAAGAGCAGGGCTTCCACGGCTTCCTGTGCCGACAGATTGCAATCCCAATCTGAGAATATTTA
>ENA-UOOK01003580-UOOK01003580.1-fermentation-metagenome-genome-assembly--contig:-NODE-3580-length-17509-cov-34.324052_pt1 | contig 17509 bp, 17 predicted proteins | sample MGYA00245777_ERZ724023 | MGnify/ENA primary metagenome ERZ724023 (study PRJEB28704, sample SAMN03018312) | fermentation metagenome | biome: anthropogenic terrestrial biome; feature: soil...
TATTTTGACTGTATGTTTATTAAGGTTACCCTTTTTTTGAAAAATCATTTCATTTTGTTCTTGACATATTACCAAATTGCTAACCATAGAATTGATTATTATTTTAATTATATCATACTAATTGAAAGATGGTTTATAACACTTCAAGAATCCAGAAGCTAAGCTTCTGCACTTTTACTTTAAATCTATGCCATAGACAAGCTTTGTAGTATAATTATAGAAGTGATACTATTCTGATATGGGGAGGCTGAATTATGAATTTAGAAATTGATAAAGGTTTAATAACGCAACTTAGGGATATATTAAAGCAAGGATGGATTGAAAATACTAGACATGGTAATTGTGGCTCAGTAGGAAATATTTTAGAGGATATATTAGGCGTATCTGAAAATAATTTACCTATACCAGATCTAAATGAATGGGAGCTTAAGAGTAAGAGAGAAAGTTCATCCTCCCTTGTAACATTATTCCACTCTGAGCCTTTCCCAAGAAAATATAAATTTGTTTCTAATATACTATTGCCCAAATATGGATGGAGGCATAAGTTGGCAGGTATAAATTATCCAGCTAATGAAATGAGTTTTAGGCAAACGATTAATGGTAATAGACGAAGTGATAGGGGTTTTACAGTTGTAATTGACCGAAGCAGCCAAAAGATTTTAATATCATTTGATAGAAATTATGTTGATCCTAGGCATAGTGAATGGTTGAAGCATGTTGAAATGAATGTTGGTTTAGGCGAGTTAAATCCACAGCCATATTGGGAATTTAGCAATATATATAGTAGTATTAACAGGAAGTTGAAAAATTGCTGTCTTGCTGTTGCAGATACTAAAGTAGAATCTGGCAAAGAATTTTTTAAATATACTGAGTTTAAACTTTTTACTGGATTTAGTTATGAAAATTTCTTAAAAGGATTAGAAGAAGGGTATATTTACATAGATTTTGATGCTAGGACAGGCCATAACCATGGAACAAAATTTAGAATACAAAAAAATAAATTGATGACATTATACGCAAATTGTATTGATTTAGTTTAATAAAAAGGAGCTGGCGCGCTAAGAATAAATGCTACAATATATTGTATATAAATTCTTTAAGTGCAACAGCCCTTTTACTAATTAAGCTTTCACGAAGTCTAAAATATACTCAAAAGTTGTACCCATTGTTATATAATTACTAGGCCATCCAAATATGCCAATTTTATTAACTATATTGGTCCTATCCCATATTATGGTATTCCTTAATTCATAGCCAGCCTTTTGAAGCGCATTTACTATACAAATATGCAAGGGTATTCTCTTATTATCCATCCAAATATCAGATATATTAATAACGCAATGACCTTTAGTCTTTAATAGTGGTCTTAGATTATTAAAAATTTCAAAAATAGCTAACTCAAATTCCTTTGAATCTAGAATTCCCAAATCATTGGGCATTTGGCTATATTGTTCTACCTTCCCAAATTGCTCGTTTTTTCTTGCAGCTCCAATTCTGCTCTTATTTGTTCTTTTCCTGTTTAAAATATTAGCATAAGGCGGAGATGTAAAAATGCATTTTATAGACCCTTCTTTTAAGTATTTATTAATATTTCTAGCATCATCACATATAGCTATCTGTTTACAATTATGAATAATGTCTGATTCAAAAGTCAACTGGTTTAACCTCTCCTGACATAAAGAAATATAGTTTGAATTAATATCAAATCCAACCGCATTTCTTACTAAATCCTTAGCGGCAACTAAAGTAGTTCCTGAGCCTACAAATGGGTCAACAATTAATTCTCCTTTATGAGAAAATAATTGGATTACACGCTTTGCCATACTTATAGGAAATGTTGCAGGGTGCAAATTTTTATCTCTTATATCCCTTTTCTCATAATTAAATTGCCAAACACCTATTTGACAATTTAGCCAATCCTTTGGAGTTTGGCAATTCAAAGACTTCGGATTACAATCACAAATTTTCTCAGTATTTATATCTATAAATTCACTCATTGATTTACTCCTTCACAGACTCACGAAAACGAGCTTGAGAAAAATTAAAAAACTCATTGTTTATTTCATGACCAATAAAATTTCTACCAAGTCTCCTGCTCACTACCCAAGTTGTTCCAGTACCCATAAACGGGTCATAAACCACACCATTTCTTGGAGAAGCACATAATACTATTCTTTCAACTAGTTCCTCAGGATATGTTGCAGTATGGTTACCCTTTAGAGGTTGAGTATTAATATTCCATACATCTCCTGGATTTTTAGGTTTCCCATTCCGACCAATTATCTTAACTGAATCTAAATCGAAAAAATACTTTTTCGATTGTACGAAATGATATACATGTTCATACATATTGTTAAATCTATCTGTCACGCTAGCTGGGATTCTATTGGGTTTATTCCAAATTATATCATCCCTTAAAATCCATCCTCTTGATTGCATTTCAATTGCAAATCTAGCAGGTATCAATAGAAGTTGCTTGTTTTGATATAACCTTCCATTTTGTTTTATTTTAGGTTGAAGTGGTTTAATAGTAAAAAACTTTTCTTTTCTATTCTTCTGATATTGTGTAACTTCTCCATTTTCATCTAAATACTTACTCCAAGCGCCAGCTCCAGAACCAAAGTATGTATCTCCAATATTCACAAAAAGATTCCCATCTTTCTTTAAATAGGGTCTAAATGTATCAAAATAATCTGCTAGCACCTTTACAAACTTTTCTGGAGTTTCTTCGGATCCAAGTTCACCAGAACCATTATATCTTCTCTTTGCCCAATAAGGTGGAGACGTTACTATTAAATCTATACTATTAGTATTAACAGTTTTAATCAATTCTAAACAGTCACCACACTCAACTATATCAGTATATTTATTTTTATCCATTTTAGTTTTGCACTCCCTTGAAATTGCCTAATGTTCTCTATAGTACCAAGTTTTATACCCAATTTTATTATATCATTATTAAGTATCTTTCTCAATTGTAGCAGGCAGTAAAAAACGCTAGAGAGTCCTTTGTTTTGGCGGGTTGGACTTGTATTCATGGCATGGTTATACTGTGTACACCTTATTTCGAATTAGAATTTAAATTGAATATTATAAATTAAATTCATATTCGTTTTATTTAAAAAGCTCCGTTATTTATGATACGGCTCGCCGCTCATAATCTTAAAGCTTCTGTAGATTTGTTCCATTAAAATCATTCTCATGAGCTGATAATAAGAACTCTAAATCACTTTACCAAGATGACAGATATTCATAAAGCATATTGAAAAAGTATTTTACATAATATGATTAATATCCTTAAACTATTTTATCATCTGTTATATATCCAACAGCATCCCCAAAACTGTAATACACTTTTTCTGTAAGAATAAATTTTTTAAATCCATTTCTTTCTACATATCCATAATTTATAAGCTCATTTAAAACTACTTGAGTATCTTCTAATGATAATTGAGCATGTTTAGATGCGTCCTTTAAAGTTATAGTTCTATTTGATATCACTTCCTTTATGTCCATACTTTAAACCTCTCTTGGGAAAAAATTAATTATCGCTAAATATTATAACAGTAAACAACCAAGCAAGCCATTATTTGACTTAGCCTTTGGTTCAACAAAATCAAGGTTATGTATTTTATCCGTCCCAAGTTTTCAGTAACCTCCGCCTATGTCATCAATATTATGTATTATAGCAACTTATGGGAGTAATATGTATGATAAATGGTATACCAATTTATATAAATCAAGATTTAGTGTCAGACTTAACTGCATTAATGTTTGGCGGATTTGAAGAAAGTAGAAATGTTAGGAATCGTGAAGAATTCGAAGTTCATGTTAGAAATACAAATGATTGTAGAGTTCAGGCAACTATGGAAGATAGAACTATAGTTACTAATGAACATCATTTAGGAAAAATTCATGGTGAAATGGAATTTTTAAAGGATGTTAATTCCACAATAATATTTACTGATTTTTCTAGATTTAATAGCATCAGAGATATGCTGCTTGACAAAAATATGATTAAACAAATAAGAGAGAAGGATATCTTGGATAATAAAATAAATTGCTGTGAATATGTGGAATTTACTGCGAGTATGACAACAACATCGCTTTTGTCATCAATTAATACATTGATAGGTGTAATAGAGTCCTATGATATAAAAATTTTAGACAACTTAATAAGGGAAAACTTGCTTGGCATAACTAATGTTACCTTTATATTAAACCAGTTAAAATTCTTAAGTAATTCTTTAAGTATGAATAATACAACTGATATAGTTCTAAATATGAATCCTTTTAATGTGGTATTAACTGTAAATTTAAACGCTTTTTCAAATAAAAATGCTTACGTATATGACCTAGCACATTCAAAATTAAGGGTTTTAGGCAAGGTTTCAAGAATTGTAGATGGAGATAATTATTTTGATTTACTAAGGAAAACAGCTACAAGCGATTATTATAATAGATTCCTAACATCTTTAGCCCCTTACTTATCAATACTAAATAATAATGGTATATTGGTACCTGATAAGTTTATTACGAAGGTAAATGGACCAGGGCTTAATGTTATACCTGTTGCCATTTATGTTTAGCACTTAAAGCAGGAAAGTCTCCTGTTTTTATATTTGTATTGATAATTTATTAAAATTAATTGTATAAGGGGCAAATTGCAAAGACTCAATAGTTTACTAAGCCAACCGCGTTTCTCGAAAGGTTTCAATGGTTGAAGTGAGCCTCATTGAATCACCACTATATTACAAAAAAACTCCATTATTTATGGCACAGCTCATCACAACAGGTATAACATGGATTTTTTGTAAGTTATAATACCTGTGCAATTCTAAGCACAGGTATAAATGTTATTTTATTAGTCCCATGAAGCTATGTATCTTTTGAGTTAAATCATTTAATTTTGTTACTATTAATGTAGCTTGGACAATTCCATCTGGAATAGAAGCTATAAAATTTTTAAGTCCTTGATATGCTTTTTTTAGTTTCACAAATTTAGGTTCTTTACTCTCTACTTGTTCTTGTACTGTTTCCAAATCATCAATAACATCATCTTTAATTTCTTGGTCTATTTTTTCATCTTCAATCATCTTTTTTAATTCTGCTATTAAACTAACAATTTCTTTTGCACCATCAATATTAGTATTATTAACTGAATTTATATCTCTTTCTGCAATATTGGCAGTCCCATAATTAGTACCTATGTTTTGGTGAATGTGTGTTTCTGCTTTTTCTGGTTCCATAATCATCATCTCCATTGATAAAGAATCTATTATAAAATCTACTAAAGGTTTAAAAACCTTCTCTAAGTAATTTCTTACAATATCATTCCATGAGTTACTATCACAATAAAAGCCCCTAGCAGTTCCTCTTATGTCTTTTTCTTCTTTTGTCATATCAGTTAAATAATCATATATTGCTTTGATATGTTCTGAACTATTTATAGGTATATTGAGGGAGCACCATCCGCCATCTTTACTTATGAAATTAGTCCGATAATCATATTCAACGTCTTTTATTTTATTAGTTATTATATCACTAATCAATTCGTTTTCATCTATATAGATTTTTAAACGAATTAAGTGCAAATTCCCCTCAGTATAATTTGTATTTAACATATTAGATGCTAATCTTCTAAATTCTAAACTTGTTCTCCTATATTCTAAAATATCTCTCATAAGTCCACCCCACAATATGAACAGTATACTTTGGATACTCCTGCACAGTACAAGACTTTTTCATGGTTTCCACAAATAGGACATTCAAATGTCTCTTCTACTGTGTCCTTATCTTTTAATTCCTTTATATTCACTTTTTTTAATGGTTTCCAATCCATTTTGATAAATTTATTCCTATTCAAATTTCGTGCCATATCTCCAAATGACTTATTTAATTCATCCATCATATAGTTATAAGCTATAGCTTTAGCTTGCTCTATAGTTCCTTTAGTATAAAATGTATTTACTTTATTAACTAACCCACAGTATGGGCAATATAATTCTGTAAAGGCATTATTTTCATTTTGAAATTCCCCTGCTTGCAGTTTAAATTCAGACTCACAATAAGGGCACTCAAAAGTAGCATATCCTTCACTATCACCTTCAATTTTAATTTCGAATGTTACGTTACTCACTTTACCACCTTCTCCCAATACACAATATTATACCATATACTTAATTTAAATATCTTACTCATATCTTAATTGTAAACAAAATAAAAGAAGAGTATAGGGTATAGGGGATATATAACAATTGTTCTCCATCGTTTCATCAGCTTATTTACACTTTAAGAATTAACTTCTTACCCCTTTCGCATTACATTTTTTCCGAACAGCTGCTAATTTTACTCCAATCAATGTTCTGGCTTTATAGTTTTGTATTTTCGGAGCTTGTACACCTTAATAATAGGTATAACACTGGGCACTTTTCATATCCCTTTATTTTTAATGGATTATTATGAATATATGCAGATAGGGTAAGAAGATATCTATCTGTTTTTACTATCTTGCTTTTAAATCTGTCTTGAAATAAATGCCCATTCCTTTTATTGTTTTTATTAAAGGTTTGAGCATATTTAAAGTTTAGCCCATGCATTATTTTTGATATGTCAGCTCCCCTAGGATCAATTATAAAATGGGCATGATTGCTCATTATACAGTAGGCATATACCTTAAAGCCATAGATCGTCTGATATTTTTTCATAAGATTTAAATATTCATTCTTGTCATCATCTTTTTTAAACAGGGGTATCTCGGTTATACTTTTTACCATTACATGATATACGGCATCTTTTGATTTTACTCTTGCACATCTGGGCAAGAAAATCACCTCATTTCACTCATTTCAAGTTAATTTTTACTATTTATAGTATTTACCTAAAATGAGGCGATTATTCAAAACATTGGTGAAACAGAAGATTACTTATCCGTCCCAAATTTTCAAGTTTTCAATGGTAAAACAAAATAATACTTATCTGTCCCCATTTTTTTAATGCTGAACATCCTGTGCGAATAAACTGGCAACGCTGATAGGGCCGCGCACTTTATCATACAAATTCATCAGTTCATCATCATAATTGTGAAGAACCTTGCAGTCTCGGTCAAAAATCATGGTAGGCTCGTCCTTTGGCTTCACAGATGGCCACTCAGGCAGTCCTGGATGATTTGGATTGCCGGTATATGCAAAATGGATGACTGCTTGGAATATTTTTTCTTCCAGTTCATCTGAAACGCCATCAATATTGCAGATTTCAACTTTATCTGTATTATGGAAGACAAAAGGAATATCAGAACAATGCCATGCTGCCTTTCCATGAGCAATAGGAAATTCCAAAGTGAAATTATATAAGAAAGCAGAAGCCTTCCCTCCTTCTGCCAGAAGTTTTGCCAATTCTTTAGAAGGTATACGAAAAGTCCTGTCAAGTGATAATAAATCAACCGCTTTCTTTTCAGGATAAGCTTTGGCAAACAAATCCATGAGCTCCTGTGTATGCTCACCAAAACACTTGCTAAGCATTTCTTTTTCTTGCTTATCAGAAAGCTCATATTTATTAAAATTCGCTAGTTTAAATGTGAACTCACCAAACACAGAACCTACTATTAATGGAATAGTTTTTGCATGTTCGACAAATCCATATATAAGAGGTTCTCCATAATAATAATCATTTTTTAATGGCACACAGCCCACATATCCGCCTCTTTTCATAACTGCTGGATATACTTTTCTATAGACTTTTACCAGTTCATCGTAAGGAAGTGTCTCTAAAGCTTCCATATCATTTTCTGTAAGTCCTAATTCTTCGAGCATAGCTGTTACAATCATTCTTCCATCACCATGTGGTTCTAGCATCAACCTGCCATCATCAATGCCGCTCATAATAATTCCCTTATGGAAGAGTCTATCTGCATCAGGCATCTGCATAAGGCCAGTAATTTTCATGCCACCGCCAGACTGTCCAAACAATGTAACATTTTCAGGATCTCCACCAAATTGGGCTATGTTTTCGTGAACCCATTTCAAAGATGCTATAAGATCAGCGTGACCGGCATTTGCTGAATTTTTATATTTCTCTCCAAAAGGTGAAAGATCCATATATCCAAGGATGTTGAGACGGTGATTCACACTTACTACAACTACGTCCCCATAATTACTCATATTAAAACCGTCATATGCTACCTGTTCTATTGATGACCCGGCAGTGTAGCCGCCGCCGTGCAGCCATACCAAAACTGGCTTTTTAGCATCTTTATCAAGAGTTTTTGTCCAAATATTAAGATTCTGGCATTTTTCATCCATTGGCCAGTAACGATGCGGCACCATCAGTTCTGCATTTGGATTATCCTGCTGCATCAGCGGACACACATATCCATAAGACGTAGCATCCTTGACGCCTTCCCATGGAGTTACTTCCTCTGGCATCTGAAACCTTTTTGCCTGTGCATATGGAATTCCTTTAAAAATATAAATCCCATCATAAAAATAGCCTCTTAATTTACCTGCTTTCGTCTGAACAGCAGGTACCTTATCAATCATAAACTTTCTTGTCATCTTTTACCTCCGGCATTATGCTTTTATTTTGACTAATTAAATTACTTCTCATTCAATTTCTTTACTCCAGCAAAGTCAATTCCAACCACTCTGAAGATTTACAAAAGCAAGCCTTCCCGCATAAAATAGGCACAGTCTTGTAATAATATCTCCTTATTTCATCTGGTCTTTGCTCTGTAGGTATTATTTGATATTGTGTAATAATAATTTAACTTCAATATATTGCATTAATACAATTTTACTGCACTTGCTTTAAGCCCCTCAGCATATTTTTTTTTGCTTATTACTTCATATTTTTTGTGTCTCTTCACGATTTTATTATATAATCGCCGTACTATGTCTGCCAAAGTTGATATAACTCAAAGGTATTTATTCATAATACATGGCGATACTGAAGATTACTTATCCGTCCCTAGTCTATTAATTTTTTAGCTCTTAAAAAATCTTCTGCAACTTTTCTAGGGTCTTCACCTTCATCTGCTCTATAATTTAATTTTTGCATATCTTCAGCTGTAATTTTCCCCTCCAAGCTCAACAGCACAGGCTTTATTTCAGGATACTTTTTCAATGTATCTTCCCTTACTATAGGAACTGCATAATAAGGTGGAAATAATTTTTTATCATCCTTTAGAAGTTTTAAATTAAATTTTTGCAGCAATCCATCTGTAGTAAATGCATCTGTAACTTGGGTTTCATTATTTTGAAGTGCAGTATATCGAAGCCCGCCATCTATACCCTTTACATTTTTAAAATTTAAATTGTAAAGTTTTTGTAATCCAAGATAACCATCCATTCTATTTGCAAATTCCATAGTACATCCTAGGTCAAAATCACTGCTGACCTTTGCTAAATCTGAAATAGTATTTAAATTATACTTATTTGCAAGCTCCTGTTTCACTGCTAATGCATAAGTATTATTAAAACCTAATGGCTTTAACCATTCTATATTATAATCCTTTTTAAAAGCATCTTTAACTATATTATAAACTTCATTTGGATCACTTATGGCTTCTTTTTTCATTATATTTACAAGAGCCACACCTGTATATTCTACATATATGTCTATATCACCTGATTTTATAGAATTAAATACTACAGAAGATCCACCTAAATTCATTTTTCGTTCAACCTTATAATTAGTTTTATTTTCTATTAAAGAGGCAATCATATTCCCTAAAACCAATTGCTCATTGTAGTTTTTTGAACCTACTACTATTGTCTCTTCCTTTTTACCATAGCCCATAAATATTCCCGCAAAAATAGCTATGAGAATTAATATTGCCAATGGTTTTTTATACTTTTTTATATTAAATAATGGTTTGCTTTTTTTATTACTATTATCTGAAGATGATGCTTTTATTCCCTGAGGGGTTGCTACATCTTCTATTTTACCAATAATGTGATCTAAAAAAATAGCAAGTACACAAGCAGGAATAGCCCCTGCTAATATCATATTATTATTAACAGTTTGTACACCTGAATAAACTAAGTATCCAAGTCCGCCTGCTCCTATAAAAGCAGCTGTAGTCACAAGACCTACTGCTGTAACTGCAGATATTCTAACACCTGACATTATAACAGGCATAGCTAATGGAAAACGGATCTTTAATAAAATTTGGCTTTGGGTAAGCCCTATACCCTCAGCGGCCTCAATAGTAGCATCATTTATATTAGTTAATCCTGTATATGTGCTCTTTACAATAGGAAGAAGAGAATATAAAACCACCATAGTTATTGCAGGCTTACTGCCTATGCCAAGAACAGGAATTAAAAATCCTAATAAAGCCATGCTTGGTATGGATTGAATTATATTTACCAAACCAATAACAGGCCCTGATAGTTTCTTATATTTCACTATAAGAATGCCTAAAGGTATTGCAATTAATATAGAAATTAAAACAGAAAATACAGTTAGCTGAATATGCTGCATAAATAAATGAAATATTTCAGACTTTCTGCTTGCTACAAAACTTATAAAAGAATTTAAACTACTCATTAAATATCTGCCTCCACATCTAAAAATTGATTACTTAATATAGTTAAGAGGCTGCTTTTAGTAATAAGTCCTGTTAATTTAAACTCATCATCTACAACCGGAACATATCCTATATCTTCTTTTTTTATTTTTTTTAGTACTTGTACTATTGATTCTTCTTCATTTACTGTTATTAACTCACGTTCCATTATATCGCTGACCTTTTCACTCCTATCTAAATTTCTTCTAATTTGCTTCAAAGTAATAAACCCAATTAAATGATTAGATTCATTTACTATAAGTAAACTATCCACATGGTTAGAATGCATTATTCCAATTGCCTGTATTATTGTTCTATTAGGACTTGATTTTACAGGGTTTTTTATCATAATATCTTTTACTTTAATTAATTCGGGCTGAGCCCATATTCTATTTTTGCCAACAAACTCCCTTACAAAATCATTAGCAGGATTCTGCAGTATTTCAGCTGGAGTATCAAACTGAACTATACTTCCTTTATTCATTATACAAATTCTATCTGCTAATTTTAGTGCTTCATCCATATCATGAGTTACAAATATTATAGTTTTCTTAAAAGTTTGCTGTATATTAAAAATTTCATCCTGAAGTTGATTTCTTGTTATAGGATCTAAGGCACTAAATGGTTCATCCATTAATATTACTTCAGGGTTCATCACAAGAGCTCTTGCTATACCAATCCTTTGCTGCTGGCCACCGCTTAATTCACTGGGGTATTTATTCATATAATCATCAGGATTCAATCCCACTAAATTTAACAGCTCTACAACTTTATCGTTTATTTTATCTTCTGGCACCTTTTGAATAGATGGTATTAGCCCAATATTTTCTTTTATAGTCATATGCGGAAAAAGCCCAGTTTGCTGTATAACATAGCCCATATTCCTTCTAAGCTGTATAGTATCTTCAGTTTCAATTTTATTACCATTTATTAAAATTTGCCCTGAAGTTGGCGTTATTAATTTATTAATCATTTTTAATGTAGTAGTTTTCCCGCAACCACTAGGTCCAATAAAAACAATTAATTCACCTTTGTTTATAGTAAAATTTAAATTATTTAATATAGTTCTGCCATCTATAATTTTATTTACGTTTCTGAATTCTATCAAATTTTATCCTCCAATTTTTTTATGATTCAACATAGAACTTTGTGATTTTTTAAATTAAAAGAATTTGCATAGGAAAGCGACTGCTGAAAATATATGAATTCCGAAATGATAGTGAAATTCGAATATGAAAGAGATTTATCCTACTAAATTTAAAAATGCTATGTCGATTCTTCTTAAAGTTACAACTTACATTATACCACAAGTTGTAGCCTAGGAACAAATAACAACTATTCTACATTGGATATTGGATATTGGGGCATATAAGAACTGTTTTAAATCGTTGTCATTGGTTTGCCCACGAAAGAATACTTATTCGCCCCAATTTCCATTTAAAATACATAACGATACAGAAGAGTACTTATCTGTCCACGTTATATTGTTTCTTATGTTTTGACTTCCTATAAAAATTGTTAGCAATTAAAAAGATACAATAGATTGGGAACATCACTAACAATATTGCAAAAAAATCACGCTTTGCTGAGTAAGACGAGGTTGTAAAGCCTTTAATACAAAGATGCCCCACAAGATATGATAAAGGAATAAACAAAACTTTTTCCACTATATTTCTTATTTTTTCATTTTTGCGGAATATTAGTAATATAATTGCACATATAACCGCTAATGCCGCTGCTAATAGTACATAATAAGCAAGCACCAATCTTGGCAAGCTAGTAGTGCCGCCACCAGCATATAAATCCTTTCCATAAATTAAAACATCTTCTGTACCATCTGCTGTGTAATAATATATAGAAGTGATATTCTCACCATTAGGATTTAAAACTGTACTTCTAACACTATTTTTTATAATATATTGTTCCCAAGGAATATTCCATACTGTTATACTATAAACATAGCCAGAGCCATTCTTTGGAAGATAGTGATCAATATAATATCCAGATACTTTATCGTTAAATGTTGCAAGTATTGTTCCATCGCTGTTTTCTTTCAAAGATATGAGATTATCAGAATAGGGGAAATAATTAGGCGCTGTTAAATATGCCAATGCTGTTATAACAACTACTAAAACTATCATCACTGACAAAATAACTGTTTGAATTTTTTTCATAGAAAGCTTTCTTTTTAGTTTTTTCAAAAGAGTTGCATCCGTATCTGGAGGCAGTTCATTTGGCATCCGCATTTCTTCAAGCTGTTTTTTGCAGTCGGTACATAAATTAATATGCTCTTCCACAAGGGCACGTGTATCATCACTTGCAATATTCTCCACATATAAAGGCAGCAGATCTCTAATTACATTACAGGTAAGTTTCATTTATAATCCTCCATTCTTTCTTGAATTTTCTTTCGAGCTCGGTGATAAGTGACACAAGCCCAATTTTCACTCTTTCCAAACAGCGAAGCTATTTGTTTGAAACTCAATTCTCCAAAAATGCGCAGCGAAAAAACTTCTTTATATGGCTCATCAAGATTATGGAGAATCTCATGGATTTTCATAGAAGCCTCTGCTGAATATACCAATTGCTCAACATTAGGGCTGTCTTCTTGTTCCAAAGGTGTATCTGTAAATGTCAGCTTTTTATTCTTCCGCAAATATGAAAAATAACAATTTTTTGCAATCTGGCACAGCCATACCCGTATATCACAAGTTCCATTAAAGCTGTCAATTGATTTCATAGCCTTCATAAAGGCTTCAGATGTAATATCTTCTGCTATATGTTCATCCTTTGATAAACTTTTTATATATAAATAAACATATCGAAAATAAGCGAGATATATTCTCTCGAACTCTGTCACTTCCTCACCTCCCTATTTATAAGACGCTTTTCCCTTGATTATCTTACAAATATTTTTATAAAAATTTGGGATTTTTCTCATTCTCTATTTAATGTAGAAAATATTAATTTTATTAAGATAGCCTATGTCAGCTATATTGTATCATGATATTGTTCTTAAGCCATTTGTGTACTTTAAAAATAAACATGACAAATTACCCCTCTTTTAAAAAACAAAGATGGCTATATTAAAGCTTTTTCAATTTTTTTAATACAGTATCCTTTTACAAATGAAATAGTATAAACATTTCATTAAATTGCTTGAATTTAGATAGAAATATAAGAATTCTTATCTGTCCCTATATTCTCTGTTGAAATAGAAGAATTCTTATATGTCCCTTAGTATTAAATAAAGGCATTATATAATAAGCTATATAAGAAACATGAAAGGAGTGATAATACTAATGAACCAATTTAAAATTGTTGAAATCAAACAAAGTATTTATAAAAATAATGATGTTGAAGCTGAAAAACTTAGAGGGAAATTAAAAGCAAACAATAAGTTTTTATTGAATCTAATGAGCTCACCAGGTTCGGGAAAAACAACAACACTTTTAAGAACCATTGAGCAATTAAAAGATTCAATGCGAATTGGGATTATGGAAGCTGATATTGATTCAGATGTAGATGCAAAAATTATCGCCGGTACCGGAGTAAAAACCATCCAATTACATACAGGCGGCATGTGTCATTTAGATGCGAAGATGACTAGCGATGGGATTGATAATTTAGGAATTGATGATTTAGATTTTATTGTTTTGGAAAATGTGGGTAACTTAGTGTGCCCAGCTGAATTTGATACTGGTGCAACTAAAAGTGCAATGATTTTGTCGGTCCCTGAAGGAGACGATAAACCACTTAAATATCCTCTTATGTTTAAAGTTGTTGATGTTTTATTAATTAATAAAATTGATACCTTAGAAATGTTCGATTTTGATATGGATGCTGTTTGTAAGCGTGCTAAAAAACTTAATCCTGATATTAAAATTTTCCCAATCTCAGCTCGTACTGGAGAAGGCATTGAATCTTGGACTGATTGGTTAAAAGCTCAAGTATTAGAAGTTAAAACAGTTTCAAATCCAAATAGAGATTGTATGGGTAAATAATTATTTTGATGCGGGTAGGTAGGAAAATATTATGCATGAAATAACTCTATTAGTTGAATTAATAAAAGCGGTTGAAACAGCTGCAACTCAAAACAATATTAATGAAATAGATACTGTTGTTGTGCAAATAGGAGAACTGTCATCAATTGTACCCAGATATATGATGGAGTATTTTCCTAATGCCGCAGAAGGAACAATCTTAGAAAATTCTAAATTAAAAATAGAGATTATTCCAGCAAGCGGTTTATGTCATCACTGCAATAAAGTTTTTAAAATCATGAAAAATAAAGGCCTGTGTCCTTACTGTAAGACCGGTGACTGGGAATTACTAAGTGGAATGGAATTTATCTTAAAAGAAATTATACTTAGAGAATCTTTAGATCCGAATTAATTAAACTTATTTTTAGCTCTCAAATCCTTGAATTACCAAGGTCTTGAGAGCTTTATTTTTAGTATTGTTGTAATTCAAATTACTATTTATATTACCCAACCCTATCCGGAAGTTTATACTTATATTTGTAATGTTTTAATTAAATTCTGAAACATCAATTTCTGCACATAATCTGATGGATGCAAACCATCATTTATACATCCCTCACCATAAATAACATCATCAATCGTTAATTGATTTTCTGCAAGATATTCCATTATATACTTATAATTATTTACTAATGGGACTTTTTTACTATCTGCAATATCACGTAAAATTTCAACAACTTCATCGGTATGATAAATTCTATTCGGGTAGTACTCATTACTATGAACTGATGGTGTTGGGGTTAATAGAATCACCATTTTCCCTTTGCTAATCAATTGATCAACAACACATTCACAATTAGCCTTTAATTCCTCCATACCATTCATACGTTTACGGTCATTCAATCCCATTAAAACTAATACCAAGTTATCATCACTTGATATTAGTGTATCTAGATACTTATTAATCTGATACGAAAATGCTCCTCCGCATCCTTTATTCTCAACAGTACATTTAATATAATTATCATGCAAATATTGCTCCAATAATCCCCACCAACTGTTTTGTGCCACTCTTCTAAAAAACTTTGTTCCATCATCTTCAAATATCAGTTCTTCAGTCTCATAACTCGCGGAACTACCCTCACCAGCAGCAACACTATCTCCTATAATCTTAATTTTTAAGCCTTTTGCCAATATATCTTTATCCATCATTTTTCACCATAAAATCACCATTTTTCTTCTTATCTAACTAAAACCTATATCCATGATTTACCTACATTTTACCACATGATTTTTTCATTTACTATCTAAAATAGGCACCACACAAAGTGCAATGCCCTTAGTCAAGATATATACAATTATATACATATATACAGTTACATCTTTCACATTAAAACAGTTTTTAAGGGACATATAACAATTGTTTCAAATCACTGCCATCGATTTATTTACAGAAAAATACTTATCTGTCCCATAGTTTTACTTCCATTTCAATATACCATGAGGTTTCTGCGTTGCCCTCAAGTTGAGAGACCTTGTTGTTGCTGGAAGCTGTTACTATGTCATCATAAAATCCGGTTGAAGGCTCAAGAGCACAATTGTAATCTCCCCTAAAGCCACCCTCTGTAACCCAGAAGCCAAGAAAGGGAACCTTGTCTTCAGGAAATCTTATTTTATATGAAACCCTTTCGTTGTGGAATATAAAACCGGCTTCACCTTTTTTTATCTTTCCAAGTACATAATACTTCTCAGTCTTTTTAGCATCGCGAGGTTGTACCCTATTCAAAGAGTACTCATTGTCGCTTAAATCTCTTGTTATAGGATAATTATGAACTGTCCCTGCCTTCCCGAGCTTCACACTGTTCTTGACATTTATGACCTTTTCGGTACCTTCTGGCATAATTATTTCTGTATTCTCATCACAGTTTGTAAGATCATGCATCGCCCACAAATATTTAAAGCTGTAATCTGACAGGTTTTTTACACTGTAATCTATTCTTATTGTGTTATCATCTTTAAATCTTATTTTTTTTTGAAATAAGTACGGAAGGTTAATCCCCTTAACAGATAAAGTTATGCTATCATGTTCAGTTTTACATCCCCATGGAATTGACCAAAGCTCTCCATGATCTGGAACATGTACTCCCTTAAAATCTCCATCAGGAAATATACACTCGTCAATTGTTGGAAACATTTCATCAAAACCGCTGGCATCATATTCACTAAAAGCTGCTCCATACCTTGGAATACGATATGTGCTTTCTTTGTTTTGAAATAATATCTCCTTGCCTGTTTTCTTGTGTTTAAGTGATGCCATCTTCCCTCCAAGCTCTGGCAAAACCACTGCTTTAATCTCTTCACTTTCAAGTACAACACAATGAAGCCCCTTATAAACATCATCATAAACTTTGCCCATAAAACTCACCCCCATAAATATATTTAAAAAAGCTGATCCCAAATCTGATCTTAATTTTGCTGAGATATCAAAACTAATATTAAACCATTTTCTTATACAAAATACAATTTAAATGATTTTGGTCCAATTTCAATGCCTGGCTAAAAGCCTCTTTTGCCTTTGCCTTATTGCCAAGGCCTAAATTGCCTAACCCAATTAGATAATAACAATGTACCTTATTTTTTTTATCCCAATCTTCATCGAATATCAGAAAATCAGGATAAGAGACTGCATAATAATCAACATGCAGCTTGTCATAAATATGCTTCTCACCGTAATCAATTAACTTATAAAACCTGGAGTTAGCTTCAACAGTTTTGCCCAATTTTCCCTTTGCCCATCCTTCATATAATATCATATCTGCCGGTTGGTCATAATAATACATAATGCCTGCCGGGTCATCAGTTCCAATTGATGCAAGCTCAAAATACTTCTTTGCCAAGTCTCCTCTTCCAATCATTTCATAACAATAGCCAAGATAATAATTTATGTTATTATCTTTAG
>ENA-UOOK01003581-UOOK01003581.1-fermentation-metagenome-genome-assembly--contig:-NODE-3581-length-17509-cov-3.616764_pt1 | contig 17509 bp, 16 predicted proteins | sample MGYA00245777_ERZ724023 | MGnify/ENA primary metagenome ERZ724023 (study PRJEB28704, sample SAMN03018312) | fermentation metagenome | biome: anthropogenic terrestrial biome; feature: soil; material...
AAAAATAGTTATAGAGCTTTTGGCAGGTCTGATTTTAGGATTTATATCATTTGCTATGTTTACAGCAATATATGTAGCTGGACAACTTATAGATATGCAAATTGGTTTTGGAATGGTGAATGTACTTGATCCATTAAGCAATATCCAGATTCCTATAACCTCAAATTTTTATTTTATATTGAGCATGATTGCCTTTCTTGCTTTTAAGGGACATCATATGCTTATAAAGACTTTATTTGAAAGTTACAAGTACATCCCGATCGGGAGCGTTAATTTTACTGATAATATAGTAAGTAAAGCGGTGGGAATATTTGGGAATATTTTTGTAATGGGCTTTAAGATAGCCGCTCCCATTACTGCTGCTATTATAATTACTGATATAGCCCTAGGTGTTATTTCAAGGACAGTGCCTCAATTCAATGTTTTTGTGGTTGGTATGCCTTTAAAAATTGCTCTTGGTCTTGTGATTATCATAATTACTATACCTATATTTATGGAATTAACTGGTGAGCTATTTTATGATATGGACAAAGAAATGTTTAATGTTATAAGAGAAATGACAGGAAGGTCAAGTGAATAATGAAGATAGAGAATATAAGGCTATCTATTAATCTTCAATTATTTGCTGAGGATAAAGATTCAAAAACTGAAAAAGCAACTCCTAAAAAGAAACAAGATGCCAGAAAAAAGGGGCAAGTGTTTCAAAGTAGAGAAATTACCTCAGCTTTAGTTCTAGTATTTATATTTTTAGGGTTAAGAGCTTTAGGTGATAACATGTATAAAGAAATAAATACATTAACAATCAAAGCTTTTTCACAATATATTATTGCTGACAAGTATTTCACAGAAAATGGTATATGGGAGTTATTTGCTGATATTTTTAAGAGTTTGATAATTATTATAGGTCCAATATTAGTAATAGCTTCTGCAATAGGATTTATTGGAGCATATTCTCAAGTAGGTTTTTTGTTTACTACAGAGCCAATTAAGGTTAAGTTTAACAGATTAAATCCTTTCCAAGGGTTTAAGAGAATATTTTCCTCTAGAGGACTAGTTGAACTTTTAAAAGCTATAGTTAAAATAACTATAGTAAGTTATATAACCTATATTTATATAAATAAGGAAGTCTCAAATATACTTATTTTGATGAACTCAGGAGCAAAGGAAATAGGTATATATATTTTAAATACTACTATTAATGTAGCTTTAAATATATGTATTGCGTTGGTGTTTTTTGGATTATTTGACTATGTATATCAGTGGTGGGAACATGTAAAAAATCTAAAAATGACTAAACAGGAGGTTAAAGAGGAGTATAAGCAGATTGAAGGAAATCCAGAAATTAAGTCGAAAATAAAGCAAAAACAAAGGCAAATGTCCATGAGAAGAATGATGCATGAGGTACCTAGTGCTGATGTTATAATAACAAACCCTACTCACGTTGCTGTGGCAATGAAATATGATGCTAATATTTCAGAAGCTCCAGTTTTATTAGCTAAAGGTGAGGGGTATATTGCTTTAAAAATAAAAGAACTGGCAAAAGTTCATAATATCGAAATTGTTGAAAATAAGGAACTTGCCAGAACTATTTATAAAACTGTAGACATAGGTGAAGCAATACCACAAGAATTATATCAGGCAGTTGCAGAAATTCTTGCTTTTGTATATAGCCTGAAAGGTTTAAAAGGAGGGTCATAATAGCAAATGAAATTTCAGGAAATATCTGTTCCGATTATATTGGTTGCAATAATACTAGCATTTATTTTGCCAATTCCAGGTGTAATACTTGATGTGCTTCTTGCTATCAATATAATGATATCTGCCATTATACTTTTAAATACTTTATACTTAAAAGATGCTGAAGGAATTTCAATATTTCCAACGCTCCTGGTTATCACCACAATGTACAGATTATCACTTAATGTATCTACAACAAAGCTAATACTTGCTGAGGGTAGTGCAGGGAAGGTTATCGAAGGGTTTGGAAGGTTTGTTGCAAGAGACAACTTGATTGTCGGTTTTGTTGTGTTTTTAATAATTATGCTGGTCAACTTTATGGTTATAACAAAAGGTGCTGAAAGGATAGCAGAAGTTGCTGCTAGGTTTACCTTAGATGCTATGCCAGGGAAACAGATGGCAATAGATGCTGATTTGAATAGCGGTTTGATAAATGAAGCTGAAGCAAGAGAACGAAGACAAAAGGTACAAAAGAATGCAGACTTTTATGGCGCTATGGATGGAGCTAGTAAATTTGTAAAAAATGATGCTATTGCAGGTATAATCATTACTTTTTTAAATGTAATTGGCGGTCTAATTATAGGAATGGTTATGAGAGGTGATAATTTCCAGGATGCTTTACAAAACTATGCAATACTCACTATAGGTGATGGTCTTGTAAGTCAGATTCCTGCTTTAATGATTTCGTCAGCAACTAGTTTTGTTGTAACTAGATCGGCGTCAGATTCAAGTATTAGTGATGATTTGTTAAAACAGTTATTTAGCAATTATAGAGTAATGTATATTGCTTCAGGTTTAAGCTTTGTATTATCTTTTTTCCTTTCTAGGGTACCCTTTCTATTACTAGCTGGATTATTCGGGTTTATCGGGTATACTCTATCGAAACAACAGAAAAAGGAACCTATATCAGAAGTGGAAGAACAGGAAGTTCAAGCTGACGAAATAAGAAAACCTGAAAATGTCATGAGTCTATTGCAAGTTGACCCTATTGAGTTAGAGTTTGGTTATGCAATTATACCTATGGCTGATGTTAATCAAGGTGGGGATCTCTTAGACCGGGTGGTTATGATTAGAAGACAATTAGCACTTGAATTAGGTATGGTTGTACCTATAATCAGATTAAGAGACAATATTCAATTAAGCCCTAATGAATATATTATGCGAATCAAGGGGGTGGAGGTTGCTAAGGGAGAACTAATGCCCGACCACTTTCTTGCAGTAAATCCAGGTACTGTGGATAAAGAAATTGAGGGTATAAAAACTTCTGAACCTACTTTTGGACTACCTGCACTTTGGATTTCTGAAAATCAGACTGATAGGGCTGAAGTTTCAGGCTATACTGTTGTAGATCCTCCATCTGTTGTTGCTACTCATTTAACAGAGGTAATAAAACAATATGCACACACACTTCTTGGAAGGCAAGAAGTACAATCTCTCATTGATAATATAAAACAAAATTACCCTGTAATTGTAGATGAATTAATTCCAAAGCTTATGACTATTGGTGAGATACAAAAAGTTCTGGCTAATCTATTAAAAGAAGGTGTATCAATAAGAGATATGGTTACAATCTTAGAAACCCTTGGAGATTATGCTTCTGTAACGAGGGATTCTGAAATGCTTACTGAGTATGTAAGGCAAGCACTGGGACGCTCAATTACAAAAAAATATTTTGAAGGTAATAAATCTACAGTAATTACCTTAGACCCTGAATTGGAACAAACTTTAATGAATGCTGTCCAAAAGACAGAGAATGGTTCATACTTGACTTTAGAACCTAATATTGCTAATACAGTTATTAACAATCTTTCTAAACAGGTTCAAAAATTTGCTGAATTTGGGCAACAACCAGTAGTACTAGCATCTCCTGTGGTCAGGCTATATTTTAAAAGGCTTACAGAGCATGTATTACCAGGTTTAATAGTTTTATCATATAATGAATTAGATCCAAGTATGGAAATTCAGTCGGTAGGGATGGTGAGTATTTAAAAATGAAAATAAAAAGGTATACAGGCAGAACTTTGCAGGAAGCTATCTCAAAGGTAAAAATGGATCTTGGCAAGGACGCATTGATAATTAATACAAGGAATACCAGAGAAAAAGGTTTACTGAAGTTATTTACAAAACCAGGAGTTGAAGTATTTGCTGCTCTTGATGAAGGTAATCAGGCCATAAATAATCAAGTTCAAACAAATTTTAAAGAAACTCTGAGCATGCAAAGAGCAAATGCTAGTGATAAGATAGACCTGCTTGAAAATAAATTTAACAATATGGAAGAAACATTGAAAAAGATATATAATCAGATGCAAAAAACTAATAATGAATCTAAGGAAGAAAAGGAAGAAGACAACAAACAAAATAAAAACAGTATAATGCAGCTGTTTCATAATAATTTAATAAGAAATGAAGTTGACATCGAAGTTGCAGATATATTATTAACAAAGGCCTATAATGAATTAGGAGATAGAAATAGCGTAAATGACTTCGTAACTGTACTTTATAAAAACATATCAGAGTTTATTGGAAAGCCGAACATAATTAATCTGCAAAAGAGTGGGAAGCCTCACATTGTTATATTTACTGGGCCTACAGGCGTTGGAAAAACCACCACAATTGCCAAGTTGGCTGCTCATTATTCCTTAAACTGTAATAAAAAAGTTGCCATGATTACAGCTGATACCTATAGGATTGCTGCAGTAGAACAATTAAAGGTATATGCTGATATTTTGGGGATACCTCTTTCAATAGTGTACTCGGCAAATGAGATGAAGAATACAATTGAAAATTATAACGATAAAGAACTGATTTTGATAGACACTGCAGGTAGAAGTCACAAAGACACTAAAAATTTTGAAGAAATGAAACAAATTTTAAATGTAGCACAAGCTGATGAAATATTTATGGTGCTCAGCATGACAACCAGTACAAGAAATTGTAAAGAGGTTTTAGCAAATTATGATTTCCTGGATGACTACAAATTGATCTTTACAAAATATGATGAGGCATCAACTCCCGGAATCATATTAAATACATTATATTATACAAAAAAGTCACTTTCATATATAACCATGGGTCAGAGTGTTCCAGATGATATTGAGGTTTGCGATACAGATAAAATTATTAAGAAAATTATAGGAAATATTAGTTGAAATAGATTGCACGCGTGACTCAAATGAATTCGCCCTTGCAGGAATGGAGCTTAAAAGAATGAAAGATCAGGCCGACAGACTTAGGGAAATAATTGATAATCTGAAAAGAAATCAGATTATCAACAATAATAATTATGTAAATAGCAGGAAAAAAACTAACTCAGCTAGAATTATTACAATTACAAGTGGTAAAGGTGGTGTAGGTAAAACTAATGTAGCTGTTAACATGTCTATTGCCTTAAGTAATATAGGATACAAAGTTGCATTAATTGACGCTGATCTTGGGCTCGCTAATATTGATGTTATTTTGGGGGTTTCACCTAAGTATTCTCTTGCTGATATTCTACATTATGATATTGACATCATGGAAACTTTATCGGAAGGACCTGGAGGTATAAAATTTATTTCAGGAGGTTCTGGTGTTGAGGAGCTGGTAAAATTAAATAAAGAACAATTGGAAAAGTTTATAAGTAATATTGAGATTCTTGATAACTATTTTGATATAATACTAATTGATACAGGAGCAGGACTGTCAGATAATGTATTAAGCTTTGTAATGGCTTCGGCTGAAGTGATTATTGTTACAACTCCTGATCCTACTGCAATTACTGATGCTTATGCTTTAATTAAAATAATTTCGTCTAGAGACAGAAACAAAGATGTAAAAATAATCGTAAATAGGGCTGAAAGTATAAAGGAAGCGAATGATGTACTTGATAAACTTGCATTTGTTTCAAATAGGTTTTTAGGAATGAAGATTTTACCATTAGGATTGGTTTTATACGATGAAAGTGTAGTAAAAGCTGTAAAATTACAACAACCATTTTTAATTAGTAACCCAAATAGTCATGCTTCTAAGTTTATAAGAGATATAACAATTAATTTGGTTAATAAAAACAATTATATGCCAGATTCAATGAGAAATGGTATGAAGAGCTTTGTAAAACGATTGCATAGCTTTTTCACTGGATAAACAAGGGGACATTCCGCAACAAGGAATACCCACGAAGCAGCGGTGTGTCCCCATACCTTAAGGACATTCCGCAACAAGGAATACCCACGTAGCGGCGGTGTGTCCCCATTCGTTTTAGGAGGTGATTTTTATGATGTTAATAGAAGAAATAAAAACGGGGACGAAACTTAAACTAGAAGTATATGATGAGAATAATCAAAAGGTTGATCAAGCATTTGTAAGTCAATTTGACTATGCTGAAGGTAATGAGTATGTAATTCTTAATGCTCCCTTGCATGGGGGAGCTGTGTATCCTATTCATGTAGAAAGTTTTATGCAAGTATTATTTTCGGAGGAGGATAGGCTTTATTGTTTTAGTGCTAAAGTTACAGAAAGATTTATAATAAAAGGAGTACATTTCATAAAAGCCAAGGTATTAGGCGAGACAAAAATTATTCAGAGACGTGGTGATTATAGATTAAAATGTAATTTGCCAATCGAATTTAGAAAGATTAGGTTAGATGGTTTAGAATTTAAAATAGTAAATGAGCAATTCATTACAACTAAAGTAATTAATATTAGTGGTGGAGGAGTATGTGTCCTTTTAAATGAAGAGATCGAGGTAGACAATCATCTAGAGTGTGTCCTTAATTTGGAGAGTAATTGTAATGTGAGATTCATTGGCAAAATTGTAAGGATTGAGAAAAATGAACAAAATAATGAAAATTATATATATAGAGCAGGGTTAGCATATGACATAATTGACAGCAAATATAAAGAGGTAATTATAAAGTTCATTTTTAAACAACAACGTAAGTTAAGAAGAAAAGGTATTATATGAACTTAGCAAAAAAACTTAGGTCCTGATATAATAATAAAATGTATGTTGAGGTGAGGTAGTATGGATTCAGATAAATATTTGAAGATTTTTATTGAAGAAGCAGCAGAAAATATGCAAGGTATGAATCAAGCTCTTCTGGAATTAGAGAAAAATCCGGAAGAAGAAACAAATATCAATAATATATTTAGGATTGCTCATACTTTGAAGGGTATGTCAGCTACTATGAATTTCACAAAAATGGCTAAACTGACTCATCTAATGGAGGATGTTTTACAGGAAGTTAGAAATAAGCAGATAAAGCTTCATTCTGAGCTAATTGATATTTTATTTGATGGTTTTGATGCACTTGAAAATTATCTAAAAAGTATAGTTGACTATGGTAATGAAGGTAATGAGGAGTATAATAGTATAATAAATTCGCTAAAAACTATTAAAAAAGATGAAATTCAAAAAAAAGAACAAGCTGAACAAACATTAAATATACAACAACAATGCGAAGTACATATTAACGAGCTTAATGAGTATGAAAAGAATGTTATAAATAAAGCATTCGAGATTGGTATGAAATCATATTATATTATTATTAATCTTGATAAAGGATGTGTGTTAAAGTCAGCAAGAGCATATGTAATATTTCAGGTACTAGAAAAATATTGTGATATAATAAAGTCAGAACCATCAGTTGAAGACATTGAAGATGAGAAATTCGATTTATCATTTTCTGTTGTTGTTGTGGCAAAATATCCAAAAGAAACAATAGAAAAAAAATTATTCTCTGTATCTGAAGTTGAAAGTATCATAATAAAGGAATTTAATAAAGAAAGTACATCGTGTAAACCTGAACCAGTAAATTTAGGACAAACAAAGTCGGGGACAGATAAATTACATATAGAAAATTCAGGAAATGAGGAAAATAAAGAAGTATTTATAACTAAAGCTAGATCTGTTAAAACAGTAAGGGTAGATATTGAGAAGTTGGATATCTTGCTTAACCTTGTGGGAGAATTAATTATTCAAAAAACAAGATTGGAAGATGTTAGTGATGAAAAAAATCAAACTTATCAAGAATCTATTCAATATCTTGAGAGAATCATAAGCAATTTACATGAAGCAGTAATGAAAGTCAGAATGGTTCCAGTAGAAATGGTATTCAACCGTTTCCCAAGAATGATAAGAGATTTATCTAAAGAATTGGGTAAAGAAATTGTTTTAACAATGTCAGGTGAAAATACTGAACTTGATAGAACAATTATAGATGAAATTGGAGAACCAATTGTACACTTGCTAAGAAATTCCATAGATCATGGGATTGAAATGCCTCAGGAACGTATTGCTAAAGGCAAATCTGAGCAAGGACATGTATTCTTAAAAGCATATCAGGAAGGTAATAATGTAACCATTGAAGTTGCAGATGATGGTCATGGTATAAATGTTGAAAGAGTTAAAGAAAAAGCAGTAGAAAAAGGAATTTCAACTATTAATGAAGTTCTAAGCATGACGAAAAATGATATAATTGATCTTCTGTTTAAACCTGGTATGAGCACTGCAAGCACTGTAAGTGATATATCTGGAAGAGGAGTAGGACTTGATGTGGTAAGGACTAAAATTGAATCTTTAGGTGGTGTGATTGAAATTGAAAGTGAACCTGACATAGGAAGTCGTTTTATTATCAGGTTGCCGTTAACTCTTGCAATGATACAAGCCTTATTGGTATATATTGGAGAAGAAAGATATGCCATTCCGTTAAGTAATATAAACCAAATTTTAAAAATTAAAACTGAAGATATTAAGTTTGTTCAGAAACGTGAAGTAATTTTAATGAATGATACAATTGTGCCTTTAATACGATTGGAAAAAGTGCTAGGAACTCCTATGGAAGTTGAAGATAAAAATCGAATCACTACAATTATTGTAAACAAAAGTGGAAAGTTCTATGCGCTAACGGTAGATAGATTAATAGGGCAGCAGGAAATAGTAATTAAAAATCCAGGCAAATATCTTTCTGATCTCAAGACAATTTCCGGAGGAACAATACTTGGTGATGGAAAGATTGCTTTTATACTTGATATCAATTATTTTGCTTCATAAAGAAAGGGGTTTATCAAATGAAAGATACTAATAAAGGTGAATTGGATAAAAATTTAGGCGAGAATTTGGATAAGGCGAAAACGCAAAAGGTCTTATCTTTTATGTTTGGGAATCAAGAATATGGAATAAATATTAGTTACATTACTACAATCATTGAGAATGAGTATCCAATTACGCGGGTCCCAGGAGCTCCCGACTATATAAACGGAGTAATTAATTTAAGGGGAGATATAGTACCAATAATGGAATTAAGACGTAAGTTGAAACTTCCTTCCATAGATGATACTCAAGAGACTAAAATAATAGTGGTAAATTTTAAGGATATTACTATTGGTATCAAGGTGGAACAGGTAAATCAAGTAATTGAGATTCACAGAAATTCCATTGAAATAGTATCTGGTATATCTTATGAGGATTGTTCGGAATACTTCTCTGGCCTTTGCAAGGTTAATGATAGAGTAATTATTTTAATTGATATAGAAAAGGTCATAAAAAAGTGATTTTGAGTCTTGTTGTAGAGATATTAAGTTGAGATGGAGAGTAGGTATGGATAGAGTTGATTTTAAGAAACTGAGCAGTTTTCAAATTGATGCAGTGAAAGAAGTAGGGAATATAGGGGCAGGTAATGCTGCAACAGCATTGTCCAAGCTTATGAAAAAGAAAATATCCATGTATGTACCAAATGTAAGAATCATGGAATTTAAAGATATAAGTAATATGTTGGAAAATGCAGAAAAACCGGTAGTAGGAATCTTAATAAAAATATTAGGTGATTTACCTGGATATATATTATTTATTCTGGAATATGAAACAGCAGATCTATTTTTGAGAAACCTATCTGAAAATAACTCTATACAAATGGGTGTTTCGGAAAATAGATTTATGTTCTCAGAGTTTGATTTATCAGCTTTGAAGGAAGTAGGTAATATTTTAGCTGGCTCGTACCTAGCAGCATTGTCTCTCTTAACAGGTCTTAATATTTATACTTCAGTACCAGGAATAGCTATAGATATGGCAGGTTCCATATTAAGTTTTCCTGCTATAGAACTTAGCAAAATATGTAACAATGTTTTATATATTGAAACAGGTTTTTATGAAGGTACAAATAAGATTAAAGGAGATCTTATATTGATCCCTGCTTTAGAAGCTTATGAAGTATTACTAAAAGCGTTAGGAGCAGGGATTGAATGAGTATTATAAATGTAGGAATGGCAGAGCTGCATGCACTAAATCATCCTGGGGTTCTTGTTACGCTAGGATTAGGCTCCTGTGTTGGAATAGCGTTATATGATAGAAAGTCTAGGGTTATTGGCTTAGCCCATATAATGTTGCCATCAAGTACAAATATAAAGAAAAATGATAATGAAGCTAAATTTGCTGATACTGCAATAGTTGAATTGTTAAATAGCATGTATAAACTTGGTGCATATAAAGGGAATATTACTGCAAAACTTGCGGGAGGTGCTCAGATGTTTTCTTTTAACAATTCTTCTGATATAATGAAAATAGGTGAAAGAAATGTAATAGCCACTAAAGAAAAGCTTAAGGAGCTGGGAATAACTATTATGGCTGAAGACACAGGTGAAAATTTCGGCAGAACCATTGAGTTTTATTCTGAAGATGGAAGTCTTAGAATAAAAAGATTGGGTCATGATACCAGAATAATTTAGCTTGGAGGAAAATGTTGGTTATGGAGTATGTAAAACAGCTTCCATATATTTTTGGAACTTTCATGGGTATTGTTATTGGATTAATTAGCTATATTTTAGGAGTTGAAAACAACGAAATATACATAAGAGTGATAATTAGCATTATATTGTTTTACTTTTTAGGACTATATATTCGTTACTATATATGCAATATGGAAAAAGATATACAAGAAAAAATGCAAAAACAGGATGAGGAACCTAACGGAGAAACAGAGAATGTAAATATTATTGATTATGAGGAAAACGACAAAACAGAATGGACAAGTTTACATGAGACAGTTAAAAAAGTGGGTGAATAGTAATGTCTTCATGGGATGAGCAATGTAGTATGTGGAAGGATTATGCAGCTACTAAAGAGTTAATAATTAGGGATAAGTTAATACTTGAGTATTTGCATCTTGTTAAATATATAGCCGGCAGGATGAATATTTATTTTGGTTCTAATATTGAATATGATGATCTTGTAAGTTTCGGAGTATTTGGGTTAATTGATGCTATCGATAAATTTGATATAAATAAAGGAGTAAAGTTTGAAACATATGCTTCTTTACGGATTCGTGGTTCAATTATTGATAGTGTTAGAGAATTAGATTGGATACCTAGATCTCTTAGACAAAAAAACAAGGAACTAGAAAAGGTATATAGCGATCTGGAACTGCAGGAAGGAAGACCACCAACAGATGAAGAGATTGCGGACAGAATGAATATTTCTATACAAGAATATAACAAGATGCTAAGTGAAGTAAATTTAGTAAATTTAGTATCTTTAGATGAATTTATTGAACAAAATATTCAGATTGAGAGAGAAATGATATCTGATAATAGTGAAGATTTACCTGAACATAGTTTGGAGTTAAGTGAATTAAAAGATATCTTAGGAAATACAATTGATAAGTTGCCTCAAAAAGAAAAGCTTGTTATTAGTTTATATTACTTCGAGGAATTAACATTAAAGGAAATAAGTGTGATAATGAAAGTGTCGGAATCCAGGATATCACAACTTCATACAAAGGCAGTTATAAGATTGAAAGATAAAATGAATAAATACTTGAAGAGCTAAAATAGATAAAAGGGAGGATAAATATTTTGGAACTAGATTTATATTCTAACGCATCTATTGAGCTTTCGCCTGATAAAATGAATGCTTTTATTACCCTTTATGAACCTGAACCTGATCAAAATCATACTGTGGAGAAAATTCTTCAGGTGTTAGCACAGAAGGGCATAAATTTTGGAATTAAATATGAAACTATTGAAAAAATTGTAAAAGAAAGTGTATATAATAAAAAAATAATGGTTGCTGATGGTAAATACCCAGTAAGTGGAGAAGACGGAAAAGTAGAATTTCATTTCGAGCTTAATGAGGGATATAAACCAGTAATATTAGAAAATGGGAAAGTAGATTTTAGAAATTTAGATTTAGTTAAAAATGTTGAAAAAGGTCAGGTGTTATGCACATTAATTCCTCCAGGTCCAGGGATAGCTGGTATGGATGTTTTAGGCTCAGAAGTACTACCACATGAAGGTAAAGCATCAAAACTGCCAATAGGGAAAAATGTAGAAATCTCAGAAGATGGGAAAACATTAATTTCAACAGAAAATGGACAGGTTAGTTATTTAAATGAAAAAATTAATGTATTTTCTAACTATGAGGTTATAGGTAATGTAGATAATTCAACAGGAAATATTAATTTCGTAGGTAATGTAATAATTCGAGGCAATGTATTGGCAGGATTTACTGTTATTGCAGGTGGGAATATAGATATTTGGGGTGTTGTTGAAGGTGCAACAGTAGTATCTGCAGGAAATATAGTAATCAAAAGAGGAGTACTGGGTAACAATAAAGCAGTCATTAAAAGTAATGGAGATGTTTTTTCGCGATTTATTGAAAGCAGCTATGTAGAAGCTAAAAATGATATTAGAGCAGAAGCTATAATGCACAGTACTGTAAAATGTGGAAGAGACCTTGTACTGGAAGGAAGAAGAGGACTTCTTGTAGGTGGAAACAGTTTAATAAACAGAGAGCTTACTGCAAAGGTTATAGGTTCACAAATGGCCACTGTTACTAACATTGAAGTTGATATAGATGGTGAACTAAGAGAGAAACATAAAAATGTTAAAGCCGAAATAAATTCAACAATAGATGGAATAAAAAAGTCAGAACAAATAATTACAATTTTGTCAAAGCTCAATAGTAATAACATGCTAGCAGAGGATAAAAAAGATTTACTTGAGAAAACACTTAAAACAAAAGATTTTTATGATTGTAGAATAGTAGAACTAAACGATGCTCTGGAAAAAATTCAAGACCAGCTTTATAAGAAATCAGAAGGGAAAATTCGATGTCTGAGCATAATTCATCCTGGTGTAAAAATTACCATTGGTTCTTCATCTTTGAATGTTAAGGAAGAATTACAATATTGTTTGTTATATAGTGATGGAGTGGATGTAAAAGTTGCTCCTTTAAGTTAATGGATTGAGGTGTTTCATTATGTCAATAAAACCTATAGATTATCAAGTATTATTACCAAAAACTTCTGAAGTGTCAAAAATAAGTAACGAGATTCAACACAAAGATCAAGTGAATCAACATCAAGGCAATATATCTATGAAAGAACAAGTTAACAGGAATGTAAGACAGGTTAATGAAAGACAAAAGACGCAGAATATAACAATTAATGACAAGAACAATAGACGTAATTATAATAGCAGCGAAAATAAAAAGGACAAAAAAGATGGCGAACAGGATGAAAAGAAGGAAGGAAAAAGGAATGTAAAAAAAATAGGAAAAGATGGAATTGATATTCGAATATAATTAAGATTCTACTACAAAAACTCGGGTCTTGAAGCAGAATCATCTAATAAGTATACTATTTTATGTGGGGTGATTTGATTGGATGGAATTTATACAACTATACTAATTCTTGGATTGATACTTATATCAACTTGTATAATAATAATTTTTCTTGATAGAAAAAATTTTTATAGAAACATTACTTTAGCTACAGAAAAGGAAGCCGAGTTGCGAGAAATTATTGCCGATGCGGAATATATGATAGAAGAGCTAAGTAAATTATCGGATTCTATTCTTAATGGGATTAATGATAAGAAAAGTGAGTTAGATACTCAAATAAGTAATGTAACAACACAAATAAACCAAATTGAGAAAAGAACACAAGAATTAAATGAAAGAATAAATTTTAGTCAAGAGATTAAACAAGAAAGTAAGCAGGATAGCAAGCAAGATATAAAACAAAACAATGTAATAAAGTCTAAAATTAATGAAAAGTACAAAAAAGTAGCAAATCTTCTAGAACAAGGAGTGAACGAAGCTACAATTGCACACACCCTTAGTATTGGTATAGGAGAGGTGCAATTAGTATCAATGCTTCTGGCAAAGAATGAGGCATCAAACTGAAGGATTACAGAACCATTTCACTACTTAAATTAAATTTGCACCTGTATATAATTTATAAATTTTAAATAATATATTGACATATTACCATTTCCTTAATATAATTTAAATAACATATGAATACATGCTCACATATTCATAGATGCTAATGTCATTTATAACAAATAGTAAAGTATAAAATATTTATTTAGTATATAAAGGTGGGATTACATTGGGTGAGGGGATAAAGAAAGAACTTGTTTTGGAAGGTTTGCATTGCGCAAATTGTGCCATCAAGACAGAGAAAGAAATTAGTAAAGTTAAAGGAGTATCTTCTGCAAGTATAGACTTTAAATTAATTAACAGGAAACTCTTATTGAAAGTTGCTTGTAGTGTCTTATTTCTTATAATGGCTTTAGTTTTCAATTTTAGTTTTATGTTGAAATTATCATTGTATTTATTAAGTTATTTAATAATTGGTTGGGAAGTTTTATCTACAGCATTTAAAAATATTTTAAAAGGAAGAGTTTTTGATGAAAACTTTCTAATGAGTATTGCTACAATAGGTGCTTTCATATTAAAAGAATACCCTGAAGCTGTAGCTGTAATGTTATTCTACCAAATTGGTGAATTATTTCAGGAAATAGCTGTTAATAACTCAAGAAAGTCAATTGAAAGTATGTTGAAAATTAGACCTGATTTTGCGAACTTAAAAATTAATGGTGATATTTTAAAGGTTAATCCTGACGAGGTAAAGGTTGGGGACTTAATTATTGTAAAGCCAGGAGAAAAAATACCTTTAGATGGAAAGGTTATTGATGGATCTTCAGTAGTTGATACTTCAGCATTAACAGGCGAATCTGTTCCAGTTTTGGTGGAAAAAGATAGTGATGTCCTATCTGGATGTATAAATATGAATGGATTATTGACTGTGGAAGTAACAAAGGTGTTTAGTCAATCCACTATTTCAAAAATACTAGATATGGTTGAAAATGCTTCATCCCAAAAAGCTCAAACAGAAAAATTTATTACCAAGTTTGCAAGATATTATACTCCTGCTGTTGTTTTTACCGCATTGGCTCTTGCGGTAATACCACAATTTTTCCTAGCATTTCCTTCCTCAACTTGGGTATATAGAGCTTTGCTGTTTCTTGTAATATCATGCCCATGTGCTCTGGTCGTATCAATTCCACTTGGCTTCTTTGGCGGCATAGGAGCAGCTTCCAAAAATGGTATATTGATAAAAGGAAGTAATTATCTTGAGGCTTTAAATGATTTAGAAATTATTGCATTTGATAAAACCGGCACTTTAACAAAAGGTATTTTTGAGGTAACCACGATTTCACCAAATAAAAGTTTTGCTGATGTTGATTTACTTGAATATGCTGCTTTTGCGGAATATTATTCGAATCATCCAATAGCTTTGTCAATTTCCAAACATTATGGTAAAACCATAGATAAAAATCAGATAGAGAATTTTAATGAAATACCAGGCTATGGAGTTAGAGCTTTAATTAAAGGGAAAAATGTTGTTGCTGGAAATCTTAAACTAATGCACCAAGAAGGCGTGCATATGAATTTTAGTGTAGATTTAGATGTAGACTCAAATATAGATCTAGAATTTAATTCTGACACAACAATTTATGTGGCAGTTGACAATGCATATGCCGGGTTTATTTCTGTTTCAGACAAAATTAAGGAAGATACTGCAAAGTCTATAAAAGACCTTAAAAATATGGGAATTAAGAAGACCGTACTTTTAACTGGAGACACTAAAAATATAGCTTTAAGGATTGGAAAAATTGCTGGAATAGATGAAGTACATTATGGACTTCTTCCTCAGCACAAGGTTGAAATACTAGAACAACTGTTTGAGGAGAAATCTTTCGGGGGGAAAATTGCATATGCAGGAGATGGCATTAATGACGCACCTGTCCTTGCTCGTGCTGATATCGGCATAGCTATGGGAGGCCTCGGTTCTGATGCTGCTATGGAAGCGGCGGATATAGTCTTAATGACAGATGAACCTTCAAAACTTGTGAAAGCATTGAAAATAAGTAAAAAAACCAGGACTATTGTTTTACAGAATATAGTTCTAGCTCTAGGTATAAAAGCTATTGTACTTCTTCTTGGAGTAGCAGGAATAGCAACAATGTGGGAAGCAGTATTTGCTGACGTTGGTGTAGCCTTACTTGCAGTATTAAATTCTATGAGGGCATTAAAAATTTAAGATGGAATGTTCAAAATTTTAGTTGACATTGGCAAAATGCTGATATATAATATTTTTTGCATGAATAATACATCTTATGTGCCGAAGTGGTGAAATTGGCAGACGCACTGGACTCAAAATCCAGCGTACGTGAGTACATGCCGGTTCGAGTCCGGCCTTCGGCACCATGCTTCTTAAAAACCTTGTAACTATTCTGTTAACGTTCATAGGGACATTTTGTGAACTAAGTCTGTATGTATGAGGCGGACGGCGAAAGTCGTTCGCCTCATGCGTTTTCTATGCAATGTCTTACTGATCCATATATCCAGCTATCGGCTCCACACTGTCCATCACACCCACGTCGCGGTAGACGATGCGGATGCTCTGCTCGGCGGTGCGGGAGTATTTTTCGCCGCGTTCCCCGACCTCGATGCGGCTGATGAAAAGCCTCATGATTTCCGGCGTCAATTCGCTGATTTCCGTATACCGCTTGGCCTTTTCGATAAACGCTTCCACGTTGGCGGCGGAATCCTTAAGCTTTTCCAGCCGGGATTCCTTCTCGAGAATGGCTGCTGAGAGTTCTTTCTGCTCGACGTTGCATTCGCCAGAGAGGATACGGAACTGCTCGTTGGTGACGCGCCCCAGCACGTTGTCCTCGTAGAGCCGCTTGAAAAGCGCCGTCAGCTCCGTGTTTCTGCGCCGCATGGTATCCAGCTCCTTCTGCGCGGCGGTGATCTCCCGGCGAAGCTCCGCGCTGTTTTTCCGGTTGTGTTCGATTATACATCAGCAGCGTTGCGAGAGTCAGCCAATCTATGGATGCAGTCAATGCAGAATAATTGATATGGAAACCAATTTCATCATGAGTAAATCGTCTGATCAGAGAAAAAGTGTTCTTTCAAAGCTGTAATTGCCCCCGACACTTCCAACTGTTCCAATGGAATATGATCAGCAGCGATATTAAAATAGCGATCAGGAGTCAATAAAGAAAAACCTGAGAGGTATTCCTGAATTAATGATTCAAAAGCTTTATTGAAACATGAATAATATCCTTCAATTACAAATATATCCGGATCATAAACCAGTGAGATATTCAAGAAAGCCTGTGCAAAATAAGCTGCGAGCGTTATTAATTCATCCTGACAGCAACGAATACCAGCTTCATATCCTTTCACAATATCCTCAAAAATGATTTCTGAAAGAGGTTTTCCAACAAATTTCAGAAAATCATTGATATCGGAAGATTTTTGGATACGCTCATGGATTGAGCTGCTGCGAACAACACTTTCAAAACATCCGCGATTTCCGCAGATGCATTGTGTGGGTGAATCTGGTTGCAGTATCATATGGCCAAATTCACCAATGATTGAATTTGCCCCCTCAACAATTTTCCCATGATCAAAAAAACAACCATTTATTCCTTCGTATGTGTA
>ENA-UOOK01003584-UOOK01003584.1-fermentation-metagenome-genome-assembly--contig:-NODE-3584-length-17503-cov-7.915635_pt1 | contig 17503 bp, 13 predicted proteins | sample MGYA00245777_ERZ724023 | MGnify/ENA primary metagenome ERZ724023 (study PRJEB28704, sample SAMN03018312) | fermentation metagenome | biome: anthropogenic terrestrial biome; feature: soil; material...
ATATTCTCCAAACTTTATCACATTACTATCCTATCGAAATAATTTTGCTAAGGAGATTATTATGATTGGCAACTTTTATTCATTATCCGTCATTTTTACTCTTGTTTTTCTCTATATTCCTTCGGTCTTTGCCAAAGCTCCCGATGCAACGATATTGAACAAAATGGCAAAATTATACAATTATAAAATCTACAGAACTTATGAATACAAAGCATTTTTATATTGCAGGGTGCGTTGCGTTATTTTCTCTTACGTCTCCCAAATGTGCAAGTAGTACTCAAGGGATTACGAATAATAATATTATGATCAACCTTCCTTCTGGTCATAATAACGAATTAATATCCAACCATCTTCAATTATCTGATATTATATACCTGGAAACAATAGACTCGTCTTTGATCAGAAGTATTAGACGGTTAATCATACATAAAGATACAATCATCATTTTAAATGACAGGGAAGAGGTCTTGTTTTTTGACATGAAGGGTAAATTTTTAAATAAAATACGTAATAGAGGGGGAGGTCCCGGCGAATATAATCATATTATCGACATAGCCATTGACTACGATAGAGACGATATTATTCTATATACCGATAATTTCAGCTTATTCATTTATAGTTTAGACGGAACATTTATCTCCAAAACTGACAATATTGACACCAACAATCTCTATGAGAAAATAATTTATAATAATAATAATTTACTTTTTTATAATCCATTGAATACTAATGACAAAAGCATTATCCGAAGTTTTGATCTTAATAATAGTAAATATGTAGATAATAAGTTCATCGGTAAAACAGCAGATTTTATTCTCAGACAAAGAGGAGTACCTATCGTTAAAAGCAAATCTATTTGGTATGTTGTCCCTCTCGGAAATTCCCTGTTAAACTTAGAAGGAACAGTTACTTATCAGATTAATTGTGATAAATTTGGCATTACTGATGCAATACTTGACAAACAGTATACGGAACCGGGAAAACTTGTCAAGGAAATAAATGAAAAACAAATATGTTATGGTTTTTCTTCGATCAGAGAAACAAATAAATTTATCTATTTTAAGTCAAATGTTCATGATTTTATCAGATTAGATAAAACAAATAATGAAGTAAAATGGTGTCAGTACGCCAGAGACTTAAAAAATGGTATTTCTGAGATGAGTTATTTTCCTCATGATGCAGATGATCAGCAAATAATGTTTATTGTAGATTTCAATGGTTTAGAAAATTCAGATATACTAAAAAGACATACTGAAAAAATGGATGACACACATAATGAAGAACTAAACCCTGTTTTAATTTTCTATAAAGAGAAACAGTAAATAGTCGCTCCTTAAAAGCATATATTTATCAGATATTCAGTAAAATAACCTCATAAACAGTTGTATTTTTTTGCAATATTTTGTACCTTTAGGTACTAAAACTCTGCAAATTATGTTAGGAAAATTACCTAAAAAAGGACAAGACGATTTGTTTCGCCCGATGCTGAAAAACTTCATCGATATGGGGCATGAGCTTGTTCTATTGGCAGACAAGATCGATTGGTCATATTTTGAGGAAGAATTTACCCCTTTGTATTCACAACGAGGCGTACCAAGTGTTCCCATCCGTTTGATGGTGGGCTGCCTGCTTTTGAAGCACCTGTACAATCTCGGTGATGAGCGTATACCCGAGTTTTGAGTTCGGGATGTTTATTTCCAGTACTTTTGTGGATGTGAGTTCTTCGAACATGAGTTTCCTTTTGACCCGATCGACTTTGTTCATTTCCGTAACCGTGTGGGAGAAGAAAACAACACTACCTTTCCCATCGATGCCAAGCATTGCAAAAAGGTCATCGACCAGTGCAATGCCATTGCCGGGAGTGATTGAACCTATTTTCGGACATCTTAAAAAGGATTTCCGTATGGAACAGAATTACTTGTGGGCTGAAAAAGGCATACAAATCAACGCTTACCTGGCAGCTACGGCCTGGAACTTGAAGAAAATGATGGAAAGGCTGAAAGATGAATTTTTATATTTTATTTTCCGATGGTTTATCAACCAGGATAAAATATATTTTTCAGTTTAATTTAAATTTATAAGGTACGACTACATAACCATATTGAATAACAACAAACTGTCAATAAACATATTCTCAAAAACAGAAAAAGCCTATTGGGAAACCATTCAAGAACTCTATCGACAACAGGAGCAGATGTACCGCACCCGAACCAACCGTATCGATCATCACATCGTTTCGATGTATCAACCCTTTATTCGTCCCATCGTTCGGGGAAAGGACGGTAAGAAAGTAGAGTTTGGTTCTAAAATCAACGTCAGCCTGATGAGTGGTTTTGCACGAATTAATCAATTTGATTTTGAAGCATTTAACGAAAGTACTTTTTTAAAAGAGCAAGTTGAGGAATACAAGAATTTTTTTGGTTGCTATCCGGAAGTTGTTCAGACAGACGACATTTATATGACTCGCGACAACAGGTCTTACCTGAAAGAGCGGGGCATCCGCCACACAGGAAGACCGCTTGGGCGAAAACCTAAAAAAGAGGCGCAAACCCGCTATAAGAGAGAGAAACAGAGAAAAGAAAAAAATGAGCGTAATCAAATTGAAGGCAAGTTTGGACAAGGGAAAGCCGGCTACAATAGGAACAAAATAATGACACAATTATCCGACACTCACGAGAGTTGAGTAGCAAGTATTGTATTTATAATGAATATCCTTCGAGCGATGGAGGATGTTTTTTTGCAAATTTTCAAAGAACGTTTTTGCTGTCTGTTTTTTCAGATTAAGCGTATGAAAAATCAAACCGCAGAGCCTTGTTTATATTCTGTGGCGTGAGACTTTTTCAGCAAACCCTAGTGAAAAGATAAGAGAAAGCTGCGGTAAATTTGAAAATATTTCAATTTCTCATGTTTACAATGGGAAAAATATTTCCACAAAAAAAGAAGTAAAACAACTGCTTAAATTAAGAAAATTGATCTTTTAATAAAATAGGCATTTATAGATTCTATAAATCTTATTAATTATTTCAATACAGCTTTTCTTCTTTTTGCCGGTTTATTGTGAAAATTAAGTATATTTTTGTGATAATCTTTGTCAGACCGTTTTAGCGAAATTCCAATAAGAGTCTGAGTTTTTTTGAATTGTTTTTTAAATTGTTTTTTTGTGCGACAGTCTGTGTACGTACACAACGCCGGAAGCAACAAATCATTTCAAAACCTTCAAACATCGCATTGTTTGAGATCTGCCTTTCCGGTCACAGAAAAAAACGAATAAAAACCGAGCAAAAAGGAACAGCTCCCGGGAATAGCAAAAAAAGGACAATTAATTATTCTGATTAACAACAACATACCAAATAAAACCAAAAAAAATGGAACAACACCCAGCAAGGAAAAGTGAGTCGCGGGGATTTTACAAACTGTCTCCGGTACAGCGTATAGGATTCGGCGCAGGCGACCTCGCACAGAACCTTATCTACCAGACAGTATCCATGTACCTGCTGATCTTTTACACCAATGTCTTCGGACTTCCGGCAGCGACAGCCGCCGTTATGTTCCTCATAGTCCGTCTTATCGACGTGGTGTGGGATCCCATTGTGGGAGCTTTCGTGGACAAGCGGAACCCGAAGATGGGGAAATATCGTTCCTGGCTAATACTGGGTGGTGTGCCACTGACCGGATTTGCCATCCTTTGCTTCTGGAACGGCTTTTCCGGCTCGCTGCTCTATGCCTACATCACCTATGTGGGCATGTCGATGGCATATACACTGGTCAATGTTCCCTATGGAGCACTCAATGCCTCACTTACCCGCGACACCGACGAGATTACCAAGCTCACCGCTACCCGCATGTTCCTGGCCAACCTTGGGGGACTGGCTGTAGCCTATGGGATTCCCATCATCGTGAAGAGCCTCTCTCCCGACGGGCTAATCAACTCGGCCGAATCGGGTAGCGCCTGGTTCACCACCATGACCATCTACGCGCTGGTCGGCCTGGCACTCTTGATCTTCTGCTACACCCAGACCAAGGAGCGGGTGGTAATGGACGAAAAGGACACACAGGATGTAAAAGTGTCCGACCTCTGGATCGAATTTGTCCGCAACCGCCCGCTGCGTGTGCTGGCATTCTTCTTCATCACGGCCTTTGCCATGATGGCCATTGGGAACTCGGCCGGATCTTATTACATGATCTACAACGTGCATGCGCCTGATATGGTGCCCTACTTCATGGCCCTCGGCTCCATTCCGGCATTTATTTTCATGCCCATGGTGCCTGCCATCAAACGTGCCATCGGCAAGAAGCAGATGTTTTACGTCTTCCTCTCCGTGGCCATCTTTGGGATGGGACTGCTTTATGCCATCTCTGTCATCCCCGCACTGAAGAATCAGGTGTGGTTGGTGTTGGTGGCACAGTTTATCAAGTCCACCGGCGTAATTGTCGCCACCGGATATATGTGGGCACTGGTACCGGAGGTGATCTCCTACGGGGAGCACAAGACTGGCAGGCGAATTTCGGGCATTGTCAACGCCCTGACGGGTATCTTCTTCAAAGCCGGCATGGCGCTGGGAGGTGTGGTACCCGGCTTTGTGCTGGCGTTTGTGGGATTTGACGAAAAAAATGCTGTTTCACAGACTCCGTTTGTGGAACAGGGCATCCTCTGGCTCGTGGCAGTCATTCCTGCGTTGTTGCTTATATTGGCTATGTTCATCATCTCCCGCTATGAACTGGAGGATGATGTGATCGACCGGCTCAATCTGGAGATTGAAGCCAGACAAGAACAAAAATGACAAACCTTCGCTAATTTACCCCATTATGAAGACAAAAAAAACGGCAAACAGGATGTTATTCGCAGTCTTATCATCTGCTTATCTCCTGAGTTGCGGTTCCCCAAAAAATGAACAAGCTCCCTCCCTGAAAGAGGCCTACAATGAAAAATTCCTGATAGGTACAGCCCTGAATGCCGGCCACAATTATGGGAGAGATACTCTCGGCTTGAACGTAATTACGCATCATTTCAATTCGATCGTTGCCGAAAACTGCATGAAAAGTATGCATCTTCAGCCCACGGAAGGAGTATTCTTCTTTGACGAAGCCGACCAATTTATACAGTTTGGCGAAGAGAACCACATGCACATCGTAGGACATACGCTCATCTGGCACTCTCAAGCTCCCGACTGGTTCTTCTCTGATGAGAAAGGAGATGATGTTACTCGCGAAGTATTGATTGAACGGATGCGAAACTATATCCATACGGTTGTCGGTCGCTACAAAGGGCGCGTTGACGGATGGGATGTGGTGAACGAGGCAATCCTCGATGACGGCAGCTGGCGCAATACCAAGTTCAGAGAGATCGTCGGCGATGATTACATCAAGCTGGCCTTTCAGTTTGCACGGGAAGCCGATCCCGATGCGGAGCTCTACTACAACGACTATGCCATGTCACAGGAAGGAAAACGCAACCGAGTGGTAGAAATGGTAAAAAAACTACAGGAGGATGGTGTCAGGATAGACGGCATCGGCATGCAGGGTCATATGGGAATGGATTATCCCGACATCGGTGAATTTGAAAAAAGCATCGAAGCTTTCGCCGCGCTCGGCGTGAAAGTGATGATCACCGAAATGGATATCACCCTGCTACCCTTCCCTGCCGGAGAAACGGCTGAGGTTTCACTAAATGCCGGTTATCAGGAAAAGATGAATCCCTATGCCAACGGCCTTCCCGAAGAAGTGGAAGCTGCGTTCAATAAACGGTACACCGACTTCTTCCGTCTCTTTCTGAAGCATCGGGACAAGATCAGCCGTGTCACCCTCTGGGGCCTGACCGACAGGGACAGCTGGCGAAACGACTGGCCCATCACGGGCAGGACCGATTACCCGCTGCTTTTCGACCGCAACTACCAGCCCAAGCCGGTTGTGCAGCAACTGATTGATCTGACAAACGAATAACCAAATAAAAAATTTACACAATGAAAGAACCGAGATATCTCGTGCCGGGCGACTATATGGCCGATCCGGCGGCACATGTCTTTAACGACAAGCTCTATATCTATCCATCCCACGACTGGGAGAGCGGCATTCCTGAAAACGACAACGGCGATCATTTCAACATGAAGGACTACCATGTTTTTTCAATGGATGATGTGGAACAGGGAGAGGTAACCGATCACGGCGTGGTCCTGCGAACAGAGGATATTCCCTGGGCCGGGCGCCAACTCTGGGACAGCGACGTGGCTTTCCGCAACGGAAAATACTATATGTACTTCCCGCTGAAAGACCAAAATGATATCTTCCGCATCGGCGTCGCCATCAGCGACAGACCGGAAGGCCCATTCATTCCGCAGGAAAATCCCATTAAAGGGAGTTACAGCATGGACCCCTGCATCTGGCCCGACAAGGATGGCGAATATTATATGTACTTCGGCGGTCTGTGGGGCGGTCAGCTGCAACGCTACCGAAACAACAAGGCACTGGAGTGTGCACTGCTGCCGGAAGGAGATGAACCCGCCCTTTGCCCAAAGGTGGTGCGACTGAGAGAAGATATGCTGGAGTTTGCCGAAGAACCGCGCGACCTGATGATACTCGATGAGAAGGGAAAGCTCCTGTCGGCAGGTGACACCAAACGTCGCTTCTTCGAAGCTTCCTGGATGCATTACTACAATGGCAAGTACTACTTCTCCTACTCCACGGGAGACACCCACCTGATCTGCTACGCCACCGGGGATAACCCCTACGGCCCATTCACCTATCGGGGCGTAATCCTGACACCCGTGGTGGGATGGACTACACACCACTCCATCGTGGAGTTCAAAGGGAAGTGGTACCTCTTCCACCACGACTGTGTACCCTCGAAAGGGAAAACATGGCTCAGGAGCCTGAAGGTGGCTGAATTGAAGTACAACCCGGACGGATCCATTCAACCCATTAAAGGAACGGCTGAATAATGGGAAAGAAAACGGTCTCTCTGATCATGCTTCTCTGCTTTACGGCTATCGGCCAGCTCAGCGCCGAAGATGGCAGCAGGCTGTGGCTGCGTTTTCAGCTACAGGAGAAGACAAATTTGCCGGACTTCTCCGGCATTCAGGGGGAACTGTCGTCGATAGCCCTGCAGGAGTTTCAGCTTGCCTGGGAGGAGATGACTGGAAACAGTTTATTAGAAACGGACAAACCGACAGGCCACACCCTCCTGATCGGCACCCTGGAAAACCGGCTTATCAGAAGACTCGTTGATCGAGAAGAACTCCATGAGCTGGGCCCGGAAGGATATATCCTCCGCAGTGTGATGCAGGGAAAGGATCGTTTCACGATTATCGCCTCCACGAAAGAAAACGGCCTCCTCTATGGGGCGTATCACCTGCTACGATTAATACAAACCAACAAGTATAACGACACACTCCGCATCACCGAACGTCCGCGTTACGACATCCGCATCCTCAACCACTGGGATAACCTCAACGGAACCGTAGAACGGGGTTATGCCGGCTACTCCATCTGGCAGTGGGATCAGCTACCGGAGCAGATTTCTCCCCGGTACAGGGAATATGCCCGTGCCAACGCCTCTGTCGGCATAAACGGCACGGTGCTCAATAACGTGAATGCCTCGCCCGACATCCTGACAGACGACTACCTGAAAAAGGCAAAAGTGATTGCCGATATCCTGCGCCCTTACAAGATTAAAGTGTATCTGTCGGTAAATTTTTCATCACCCAAAATATTGGGTGGAATACCCGATTCCGATCCGCTGAACCCACGCGTACGGCAATGGTGGCAGGAAAAGGCCAGAGAGATATATCGGCTGATTCCCGACTTCGGCGGTTTTCTGGTGAAGGCCAACTCCGAAGGACAGCCCGGCCCACAGGATTATGGACGAACCCATGCAGATGGAGCCAACATGCTGGCCGATGCTCTGCAACCGCATGGCGGGATTGTGATGTGGCGGGCTTTTGTCTACAACCCTACCGAAGAAGACCGGGCAAAACAGGCCTACAGTGAATTTATGCCGCTAGACGGACAGTTTAGAAAGAATGTCGTCATACAGGTGAAGAACGGTCCTGTCGACTTTCAGCCAAGGGAACCTTTCAGCCCCCTCTTTGGATCCATGAAGCAAACTGCCCTGATGCCGGAGCTACAGATTACGCAGGAGTACCTCGGCTTTTCGAACCACCTGGTTTATCTGGCCACACAGTGGAAGGAGTTTCTGGAGAGCGACACCCATTGCAACGGAGACCACTCCACCGTTGCCAAAACAACCGACGGCACCCTTTATCAACATCCGGTGAGCGCCATCGCCGGCGTCGCCAATATCGGACAAGACGCCAACTGGTGCGGGCACCATTTTGCACAGGCCAACTGGTACGCCTTCGGCAGGTTGACCTGGGACCATACACTCCCTGCAGAAGAGATCGCCGACGAATGGATACGTATGACCTTTTCAAACCGGGACGACTTTGTTGCACCGATAAAACAGCTGATGCTCTCTTCGTGGGAAGCAGCAGTGAACTATATGATGCCGTTGGGACTGCACCACATCTTCGCTTGGAATCACCATTACGGCCCCGAACCCTGGTGCGATATTCCCGGAGCACGACGGGACTGGCTGCCTCCCTACTATCACAACGCCAGCGAAAAGGGCATCGGCTTTGACCGAACCACAACCGGCAGCAATGCTGTCTCGCAATACTGCTCTCCATTGAACGGGCAGTTCAACGATGTGAACAGCTGCCCCGAAGAACTGCTTCTTTGGTTTCACCATGCTCCATGGAGTCACCGGATGCAAAACGGACGCACCTTGTGGGAGGAGCTCTGTTACCGTTACGACGACGGCGTACAGCAGGTTCGGGAGTTTCAAAAAACATGGGACCGGATGGAACCCTATCTGGACAGGGAGCGGTTCCGCCATGTGCAGTCACGCCTCAGGATACAGTCGCGCGATGCCGTCTGGTGGAAAGATGCCTGCCTGCTCTATTTCCAGACCTTCTCCCGAATGTCCATCCCATACGACATCGAGCGGCCGATACACGAATTGGAAGAACTAAAACAGATCAAATTGGATCTCAAACACCATAATTGAAATCTGAGTGGTGTGAGGGGGATGATCCACCTGCCGGATTGACTCTCAAACACCATAATTGAAACGCTGAGGATGAAATTGCAATGTTAATAAATTACGAAACAAAGCTGATAACTGGAAGCTTATCGCTAAGAAATAGGAAAATCAAATGATAAAAACATGGAGATGGTTTGGCAAAAAAGATCCCATCAGGCTTGAAATGCTTCGGCAAATCGGCGTAGAGGGGATCGTGACGGCACTCTATGACGTGCCGCCCGGTAACGTGTGGAGTGCCGAAGAAATTGAAGAACTCAAGCAAACCATTGAGCAGGCCGGGCTTTTCTGGTCTGTAGCCGAAAGCCTGCCCGTGCCGGAAGAGATCAAATATGGAGATGAAAGCCGTGACCGGTTGATCGAAAACTATCAAGTCAGTCTTGCCAACCTCGGCAAAGCAGGTGTGAAAACAATATGTTATAATTTTATGCCCGCTATTGACTGGGTACGCACCGATTTGGAACACGAATTGCCGGATGGCAGCACCACCCTCTACTTCGACAGAATCCGTTACGCCTGTTTCGACTGTAAAATACTGGGAAGGGCAGGAGCGGAAAAAGATTATACCAAAGAAGAAGTCGAAAAGGTTGATCAGCTGTACCGCGTGATGACCGAGGCGGAAAAAGAGAGGCTGATCGATACGATTATCGTCAAGACACAAGGTTTTATCCACCGGAGAATGCCGGGCATGAATTCCGGACCGGTAGAAGAGTTCAGGAAGCTGCTGCAAAAGTATGAAGGTATCAACAGAGAGCTCCTGCGTGAAAACTTGAAATATTTCCTCCGGCAGGTGGTGCCCGTCGCTGAAGAGCATGGCATCATGCTTTGTATCCATCCCGATGATCCGCCGTTTCCGGTGTTTGGACTGCCGCGCATTGTTAGCGACGAGGAAGATATCGACTGGATCCTCCGCTCCATAGCAAGTCCCGCCAATGGTCTCACACTCTGCGCAGGATCGCTGAGTGCTGGCACCCAAAACGATGTCCCTGCATTAGCCGCCAAATTTGTCAGCCGAATCGGCTTTGCCCATCTCAGGAGCACACAACTGCTTCCCGAAGGCGATTTTATGGAAGCGCCGCATCTGGAAGGTGATGGAAAGCTGATTGAGGTAATACGCAAACTGGAGAAAAAAAGGCCGGATATTCCCATGCGGGTAGACCACGGGAGGGTGCTCCCCGGCGACAGAGAGATGCCTCATAACCCGGGCTACTCTTTCTATGGACGGATGTTCGCCCTGGCACAGGTAGAAGGAATGATGGCCGTGGTACGCAAAGAAATTGAAGAAAGTAAATAGCAAAAAAAATTACTTATGGGAGAATTATTCAATATAAACGAAAGAGTAATCCTCATCACCGGAGGTACAGGGATACTGGGAAGCGTGATTGCCTCCTATCTGGCCGGCGAAGGCGCCAGGATGGTGATTCTGGGGAGGAGAAAAGAAGCTGGAGAAGCATTGGTAAAAGAGATTAGAGAGAAAGGCGGAGAAGCCATATTCCTACGAACCGATGTGATGAACGAGGCCTTGCTTTTAAAAAACAGGGAGGAGATTATGAGCCGATACGGACAGATCGATGCTCTGCTGAATGCCGCCGGAGGCAATATGGCCGGCGCCAACATCCCGCCTGAAAAAACCTTCTTCGACCTGGATATGGATCAGTTTGACGAGGTGGTCCGTCTCAACCTTACCGGCACTGTGCTACCTTCGCAGGTTTTTCTCGAACCAATGGTGGAAAGAAAAAAGGGGGTGATCCTCAACTTCTCCTCCATGGCTGCCTTTCGTCCCATGACCCGTGTTGTGGGTTATGCTGCTGCAAAGGCGGGCGTCACCAATTTCACCCAGTTTCTGGCCAACGAAGTAGCCACGAAATTTGGAGAGGGGATCCGGGTGAATGCCATCGCTCCCGGTTTCTTTTTAACCGAACAGAACCGGGAGCTACTCACCAATCCTGACGGTAGCTACACCCAACGCGGAGGAGATGTAATCCGACAAACACCTTTCAAGCGGCTGGGACGGCCGGAGGAGCTGTGTGGCACCATCCATTATCTGGTAAGCGATGCTTCTGCCTTTGTGACCGGTACCACTATCACAGTGGATGGCGGATTCAATGCGTTTGCCATGTAAGCCGGCATTAGTCTGCAAAAAAATAAATAAGTATAACAATCAGCAAACAAACAAAAACAGACAATGTATTTATTGGGATTTGACATCGGTAGTTCATCCGTAAAAGCTGCACTGGTGGATGCCGAAACAGGCAAGATTGCAGCATCGGATTATTTTCCAAAAACGGAGATGTCCATGCGGGCCGTGCAGGCCGGCTGGGCTGAACAGGATCCGGAAATGTGGTGGGACAACCTGAAGCTGGCCAATGCATCGGTATTGGCACAATCGAAAGTAGACCCTCAGGATATAAAAGCAATCGGTATCTCCTGGCAGATGCACGGGCTGGTAATGGTGGACAGAGGCCATCGGCTGCTCCGTCCATCTATCATCTGGTGCGACAGTCGGGCAGTACCATACGGAGAGATGGCATTCAGGACAATCGGTGAAGAAAAATCATTGTCGCATCTGCTCAACTCACCCGGCAACTTCACTGCCTCCAAGCTGGCCTGGGTAAAAGAACATGAACCGGAATTGTACGATCAGGTTTACAAGATTATGCTTCCCGGCGACTATATTGCCATGAAGCTGACTGGTGAAATCGGCATGACCGTGGAGGGTTTTTCGGAGGGAATCTTTTGGGATTTTAAGGAGAACCGTATTTCGCAGGATATTTTGGATCACTTTGGGTTTGACAGGGAAATACTTCCTTCGTTGACCCCCGTCTTCGGAATACAGGGAAAGGTTACCACCGCTGCAGCGAAAGAGCTGGGGCTGCATCCCGGTACGCCGGTAAGCTACCGCGCCGGAGACCAACCGAACAATGCCGTGTCACTCAACGTGTTTAACCCCGGCGAGATAGCTTCCACCGCAGGTACATCGGGAGTGGTATATGGAGTGTTGGATGAAGTAAAGTATGACCCGCTGTCGCGTGTGAACATCTTCGCCCACGTAAATCACCAGCCGGCACAGACTCGGCTGGGAGTACTTCTGTGCATCAACGGCACCGGCATTCTCAACTCGTGGATCAAAAAGAACATGACACCTGCCCGTCTGGATTACAACCAGATGAACGAACTGGCTGCTCAATCGCCAATCGGAGCAAAAGGTATCTCGGTTATACCTTTCGGCAACGGAGCCGAACGGGTACTGGAGAACAAAGACAGCGGCAGCTCCTTCCATGGCATCAACTTCAACATCCACTCCCTCGCCGATATCCTCCGGGCTGCGCAGGAGGGGATCGTCTTTTCGTTCCAGTACGGAATGGAAATCATGAAGAAGCTGGGAATGGATATCAGGGTAATCCGTGCCGGAAATGCCAACATGTTTCTCAGCCCTCTGTTCCGCGAAACCCTTGCAGCAATAAGCGGTGCGGTCATCGAACTCTACGACACCGATGGGGCTGCCGGGGCTGCCAAGGCTGCCGGCATCGGAGCAGGTATCTATCGTTCACCACAGGAAGCTTTTGCCTCCCTGAAAAAAATCATGATTGTGGAACCCGATACGCAGCATGCCGGCAGGTATATGGAAGCTTACGACCGCTGGAAAAAATATTTATAATAAAACATCATCAATCTCTTATTAATTCAATATAAATATGGAAACTGAAAAAAATGCAAAAGAGTTTTTCCCGGGAATCGGGAAAATTAAGTTTGAAGGCAAAGAGAGCCGTAACCCCATGGCATTCCGTTATTATGATGCCGAAAAAGTGGTCTACGGCCGTAAAATGAAGGATTGGTTTAAATTCTCCATGGCTTACTGGCACACCCTCTGTGCCGAGTCGAGCGATCCATTTGGAGAAGAGACCAAGGATTTTGCGTGGAACAACGGCAGCGATGTCATTGAAAAAGCCAAACAGAAGCTGGACGCCGGTTTTGAGTTTATGCAGAAGATCGGCATTGACTACTTCTGTTTTCACGATGTGGATTTGGTTGACGGAGGAAACTCCCTGGAAGAGTATGAATCCAATCTAAAGGCAATCGTGGCCTATGCTAAAAAGAGGATGGCAGAGACAGGCATCAAGTTGCTCTGGGGCACAGCCAACGTGTTTGGCCACAAGCGATATATGAACGGAGCCGCCACCAACCCGGATTTTGACGGTGTGGCCTTTGCCGCCACACAGATTAAGAACGCACTGGATGCCACCATCGAACTGGGCGGTGAAAACTATGTATTCTGGGGTGGTCGTGAAGGGTATATGAGTCTGTTGAACACCGACATGAAACGGGAGAAAGAGCATCTGGCAATCATGCTGGGAAAAGCACGTGATTATGCTCGCTCGAAAGGATTCAAGGGCACCTTCTTCATCGAACCCAAACCAATGGAACCCACCAAACACCAGTACGACGTGGATGCGGAGACAGTGATCGGCTTCCTGCGCGCACACGGACTCGACAAAGATTTCAAGCTGAACGTGGAGGTAAACCATGCTACCTTGGCCGGACATACCTTTGAACACGACCTGCAGTGCGCAGTTGATGCCGGTATGCTGGGCTCCATCGATGCCAACAGGGGCGATTATCAGAACGGATGGGATACCGATCAGTTCCCGATTGATGTGTACGAACTGACCCAGGCAATGCTGGTGATTCTGCAGGGTGGAGGATTGCAAGGAGGTGGCACCAACTTCGACGCCAAGACACGCCGCAACTCTACCGATCTGGAAGACATCTTCATCGCCCACATTGCCGGCATGGATGCCTTTGCCCGCGCTTTGGAGGCTGCAGCAGCCATCCTGGAAGAATCTCCCTATCTCTCTATGCGCAAGAATCGGTATGCTTCTTTCGACAGCGGCAAGGGCAAAGCGTTTGAAGAAGGTAAACTTTCTTTGGAGGATCTGCGCGAATATGCCCTCGCTCTGGGTAGAGAGCCGGCCCAGATCAGTGGCAAACAGGAGCTGTACGAAGCTATTGTGAACATGTATATTTGATCTGCTGCCCATAAAAGATCAACCACCCGCATAGGGGTGGTTGATCTTTCTTAAAATACCGTTTCAACCTCAGAAAATGGATTCGTTGCCACTCTTATTCTTTATCATAAACCTTTTCACCAATGAGACCTTCTTTACAAGTTTCTGTTAGCAGCATCATGCCGACACTCCTCGCATTGTTTCTTGTCACAGCATCATACGGAGCAATCAAACTGCCTCCGTTGCTCTCCGACAACATGGTGATACAGCGTGACAGGCCCATTCGCCTCTGGGGCAGTGCCGATGTAGGAGAGAAGGTGACCGTCCGGTTTAAACAGAAGAGCTACCAGACTGTTGCCGGTCATCAGGGTGAATGGTCTCTTCTTTTAGATCCCTCCGTAGCCGGAGGCCCCTATATACTGGAAATAAATGAGCACGTCCTGCACAATGTGATGGTCGGTGACGTATGGGTCTGTTCCGGCCAGTCGAACGTGGATCTGCCGGTCTACCGGGTGGAGGATCTCTATAAGCAATTGACCGATACCCTGAAAAGAAATGAAGTAAGGTTACTGAAAATAACCAACGACACCCATATCGCCGGAACAGAGGAGGCGCTGGCTGATACCCGGTGGCGTGTACTGGCTCCGGAGAATGTATCCGATTTTTCGGCCATTTCCTACTTCCTGGGCAACGACCTGTATGAGAAAACAGGCATCCCGCAGGGGGTGATTGCCAGCAGCTGGGGTGGTACTCCCATCCAGTCCTGGATCGGAGAGGAGTATATTAAAAAGTACCCCCACTATTACAACGAGATGCTGCTGACACGAAACAACGAATACGTGGCACAGGTAAACATCGCAGCACAGGTTGCAGGACGCGCATGGAACAGCTTACTGTATAGGCTCGATCCCGGGGTGCGAGAAAAGTGGTATGCTCCGGATTACAACGACAGCCACTGGCAAACAGTCAACCAATATGACAACGGCTCGTGGACACGCACGAAAAACGGCCCCTTCAACGGTTCCTACTGGTTCAGACAAGAGATAGAAGCGGATCCTGCCCATGCAGGCGAAGAGGCGCTGCTGAGGGTAGGATGCCTGGTCGATGCCGACTCCACCTACCTGAACGGCGTGCTGATCGGCACAACCGGTTACCAATACCCACCCCGCAAATACCGGATACCAGCGGGACTCCTCAAAGCAGGAAAAAATGTGATCACCATCCGGCTAATAGGTGGTAGCAACGCAGCTTTCATAAAAGACAAACCCTACAAAATCGTATACAACAACGGCAATGAACAACCGCTTTCAACGCAGTGGAAGTTCCGGCACGGCACCTTTATGCCACAACAGCGGGTACAGGCAATCGGTATACAAAACATCGCCACCGCATGCTACAACAGCATGATCTGGCCCCTTCGCCACTTCCCTGTCGCGGGTGTGCTGTGGTACCAGGGAGAATCGAACACCGGGAGGGCAGAAGAGTACGAATCTCTGCTAGGAGACCTGATGGAAGACTGGAGAAACATCTGGAAGGAGCCATCCCTGCCCTTTTTTATTGTCCAACTACCAGACTACATGGCCCCTACAAACACACCTTCGGAAAGCGGCTGGGTTTCGCTGCGCGAATCTCAGCGCAGAGCCACTCTGAACGACATCAACGCCGAACTGGTTGTGGGACTGGGACTGGGAGAATGGAACGACATCCACCCTCTTCGAAAAAAGGAGTTGGCAGAACGGGCATCTCTTGAGATCCGGAAGAAAGTTTATGGGCAACCTGTCGCTGTAACACCCCGACTGGAAAGCGGCGAGATTAAAGGCAGCCAGGTGATCCTGACATTTTCCGACCCGATAACAGGGGACAAAGAAGGCAATGTGTATGATTTTGAACTGTCCGACAATGGACGTACTTACCGGAATGCGGAAGCAGTAGCGAACAAGAACAAAGTGTACATCAGCTCCCCGGAAGTTGAGAAACCGGTCAGCGTGCGCTATGCATGGCGCAACACACCTCCCCGGGCAAATTTAAAGGGCAGAAATAATCTGCCCCTTCCTACATTCCAATGGGATAAACCACAATAACCGTCCCACCATGCAGGTGGTTTCAAGCTGTCACTTCACATTGAATGCCACGCGCAGGTCCTCGATCTCCTCATCGCCGATAGGCTGCAGAGGCCCAATAGAGGCGGCCATCACCAGCGAGTTAGCCGAGAACTCGGCTACCTCAAGATAGTCGAACGTGTTCAGCAGCTTATCTCCGGTAATAAAAACACTGTCGTTTTCCACCAATATCACCCGGTTCTTGTGAAACATGTTGGCCACACTGTCCACATCGTTGTAGATCAACCCAAAGGGGATGGAAGGCACATCCTGCAGGAAGATCCAGCTTTCGGGGATGGTTCGCACATCAAATTTTGAGCCGCTTACTGCATGAGCCATCAGGTTCACCGGTTGGGTACAAATGATGGAGTTGATGTGAGGATTGAGTTGGTATATCCGCTGATGGAGTGCTACGGAGCGACTGGGAGTCTTTCCTGCTTCAGCCATCCCGTTTTTGATTTGTACAATGTCGCTGGGCACAATATCCCAACGGGCAATATTGCTGGGAGTAATCAGAAAGTCGTTGTTCTTCCAACGAACAGAAACCGTTCCATAGGTTGAAATCATCAGACCCTGATTGCAGGCTCTGCGAATGATGTTGACCATCTCTGTACGGATGGCACGCTCTTCTGAAGGATGGTCGATATCCATGAAATGCGACACATTGGTCGGCAGATGATGCACATATTGCGATACCTGTTCGTCCGACAGGTAGTTCACATTTCCCAGTCGTTTGGCATTGACGATGGTGCGGCAACAGAACTCCAGTGTTTCAAATCGCTGGTAGGCATCCATCATATCGGTACCACCCAGTACTACCCCGTGATTCTCCATGATCACTGCTCTGTAGCGTTTGTCTTTGAATTCAAAGGCAATTTTTTCTCCCAAATCCTCACTCCCCGGTGTTCCGTACGGGGCAAAGCCAATATCTCCACAGATGTTGTGCGCCTGCGGAACAATTTTGGTGTCGGGCACAATACCGGCTATGCTGAATGCGACCAGTGCAGGCGGATGTGCGTGAATAATGGCTGTCAGCTCAGGGCGGGTCTCATAGATCGCTTTGTGAAATGGCAACTCCGATGAAGGTTTGTGTGGCCCGATGAGGGTGCCGTCCTTCTTCACCTGCATGATATCTTTTACAGTTAGGGAACCTTTATCCACTCCCGAAGGAGTGATCCAGATATCGCCATTTTTATCCCTGATAGAGATATTTCCACCGGAAGTGGTGGTCATGCCGCTTTTGTATATTCGTCCGATGATCACATTGATCTGCTCCACCGGATGCATTAAGTTTACATCTAATT
>ENA-UOOK01003585-UOOK01003585.1-fermentation-metagenome-genome-assembly--contig:-NODE-3585-length-17501-cov-7.863694_pt1 | contig 17501 bp, 15 predicted proteins | sample MGYA00245777_ERZ724023 | MGnify/ENA primary metagenome ERZ724023 (study PRJEB28704, sample SAMN03018312) | fermentation metagenome | biome: anthropogenic terrestrial biome; feature: soil; material...
GCGGGTAGGGCGAACATTAACACACTAACCAAAAGCGTAAACCGAACCATCCTCGCCTTCATCGAAAATACCCTCCCCTACCCTTAATTAAACCAAGGGCAAATAGACTCTTGTTGTAACTGTTTGGCTTGAACTAAAATATTCTCTTTCGCTGCAATCTGAACATCGCCCTTGGGTGTCTTCACGCTTTCCAACCAGCCGCAAGGCGTGTAATTATGAACCAACTCAACAACTTCATCGTCGGTCTCACGAACTAACTTTACCAACTGACCATACTCGTTATACTCGTAAGTGGTACTACCACTAAGATCTTCCATCTTTTTCCGCTTGCCGTCCTCTAAATATTCCACGAAAATCTTGGTGTCATCCTCATATGCGGCTACCAACAGTAGCTTCTCGGGATCAAATGTATAGGTGGTACGACGGCCTAAGCTATCCGTCCGTACAATAGTTTTTTTGTCCGGATAGTCGAAATAAACCTTGCCATTACCGGTGATGGAAATCAACTTTCCCTCGTAGTATTCATAGCTTACCTTAAAACTACGATCGTCTTGATCGGGCTTTACCCTACCTAATACATCATAAGCATAGCCCAAGGTTTCCTCTCCAGAATCTGAAATAAGGGTAAGCTCTGAAAGCAGTCCTTGCCAATTATAAGCGAATAATGCTTTTTCCCCTTCAGTTTCAAGACGAACTAACCTGCCTAAGGAATCAAACTCTTTCTCAACGACCTGCTTTTGAGAGCCTGCGTTATAAATAAGCTTGGCAATATTGTCGTCGAAGGCTAGATCTGCAGTAATCTTCTTGGAAGAACCAACCGGCTCGTAAAAAGAAAGCAAAAGTTGATCCCAATCAGAAGCCTGGAAAAAGGCATCTGTTTTACCCAAATAATACTGCCGCTCTACAAGCTCAAGGTTATTCTCCCGCAGCTCCCAGCGCTCTAAAACCTCCCCGGTCTCAAAGTCGAAGATTACTTTTGTCATCACGGTATCTCCGTGGACAGTGAGACTGTTCTTACGCTTGTAACCGGATTGATCCCAGGTGAGAATTGTAACCGAAGAGCCAACATAGTAATAGTCATTGCCCACAACAAGTTTCCCGGATTTTTCATAAAGCTCCTGGGTTTTAACCTTTCCATTGGCAAAACTATACTTGCTTTTAGCGCCTGTAGGATATTCGATTGTTAAATTACCTCGCTCATAACTGTATCCCTGAGCGAACCTGGCTACTTCCTCAGCCTCAAGTTCCACCCCGTTAAGGATGAACACCGAAAAATCCCCATCCTCTTTCACAACCAACTGACCGGTTTCAGGGATCACCTTCTCTACCCTCTCATTAAAAAAACGGGCCCAAGGTGAGTCTGTGCTTAAACTTTGCCCGGCAATTGCAATGCAAGAACCAGCAAGAATAAATACTAAGAAAACCAAACCGGCTAACCTCCACCTCGCCACAGTACTTCCCTCCTTAGGAAAAAGTTTGACTTCTCTAACAATATAAGTTAAACCCTATACTATTCTATGTTAGTATTTCCATATTAAACAGCTATTTCCTGCATGAATTTGTGATTATTTTATTTAGAAAGCTTTCCCTGATAGGGAAAACGAAATACCCCCTGCTCAGTGATGATAGCAGAAATCAAATTAGCAGGGGTAACATCAAAAGCAGGGTTATAAACCTTCACGCCCGATGGCGCAATTCTCTGGCCCCCTATGTGGGTTACCTCGTCGGCTGCCCGCTCTTCAATAATGATCTCTTCACCTGAGGCTATTTTTTCATCAATTGTGGAAGTTGGTGCTGCAATATAAAAAGGAATCTTATGAGCTTTGGCAAGAACAGCTAAAGAATATGTACCGATCTTATTTGCTGTATCACCATTGGCTGCAATCCGATCAGCACCTGCAATCACAGCATCCACCATTCCTTGTGCCATCACAGTTCCTGCCATACTATCGCAAATAAGAGTCACATCGAAACCATCCTCTAAAAGCTCCCAGGCAGTAAGGCGAGCGCCCTGAAGCACAGGCCTAGTCTCGCAAGCATACACTTTTACATCTCGGCCAGCAGAGCGGATCACGCCTAGCGCTGTTCCCCAATCCGTTGTGGCAAGAGCCCCTGCATTGCAAATAGTAAGCACCCGTGCCTTTGGAGGCAGAAGTTGGGCGCCCAGTTTGCCCATAGCTCGATTGCTGATTACATCCTGCTCTAAAATGCTATGGGCCTCCTCAAGAAGACGCTGGTAAATGGCAGCGTAGCCTTGGACCTCGGCTGCTGCAGTCATCATTTTCTCAATCGCCCAAAACAGGTTCACAGCAGTGGGCCGTGTGCCCGCCAGCTTCTCCCCTGCCCGAGAGAGGTCTTCCCGAATCGTCTCCTCATTGCTATTTAGAGCAGCTAAAACCATACCGTAAGCGGCAGCTGCACCGATGGCAGGCGCTCCGCGCACCAGCAAACTACGAATGGCCTCTGCCACATCTTCCACGTTTTCACAGCGTTTGTATTCAACCTGAAGAGGCAGTTTTCTCTGATCTAAAAGTAATAGAGAATTATCTTGCCAGCTAATAGTTTTAGGCCTTGCCACAATCCGCACTTCCTCTCTATTTCAATTATAGCATAAGTCCAAAAAGGTGCAAGGAAAAAATATGTATTTTACCAGGCAGGAAATAATCCGTAAGTAGCGAAATTATAACTATTGTATCCACTATTAAATGACCCCTGGAAAGGAGTGAACAAAGAATGAAAAAGCTCTCTTCTCTTACACTGTTAGTCTTATTCGTAGCTTTGTTAGGATCGCAGGCAGGTGCTTTTGAGATTGGCGTAAGTCTGTGGATGCCAGAGGGAACCTTCGGCACCACAACTGATTCCCTATTCGACGGCCAACTAAAAGTGCTCACAGCACCAGGAAGCCCCATTGGAATTGGGCCTGTTGCCTTGGTGAGCGAGACCAGCCTGGGAACAAACCAAACAATCAGCGGGCTGAAATCCATGTTCGCAGACAAAAACGGTGAAGGTTTCTTTTTTGCAGACTTCCACGCTGGCATTCGCATGACCCTGCCCATCAAGCTATTTGGGATCTCAGCCCAAGGCTTAGTCAGCTATGGCGCAACAGGCTACAGTGACCTCATACTTGCAAATGAAAGCTCCGAGTACACCACAGCCATTTACTGGGGCCCTCGTTTCCGAGGCCAGCTAAAGGCTGAGATTTTAGGTAAGCTACTCACAGCTGTTGCCAGCTATGAGTACGCACCTGAACTACAGGGCCTGAGAAAACAAGCCTCTGCCGGAGGCGAAACCCCTGATCAAGATCTCAGTGGAGCTACCCTCACCAACTACAGGGTGGGCCTGGAGGGAAGCATTCCCTTCGCTACAATTGGCGCAGGCTACAGGGTGAGCCAACTAGAGGACAAAGCAGGAGGCTATAGTGCTGATTTCTCTGGCTACTATGCCGAAGCACGCGTTGGCTTCTAGCACAAGGATCCAGATTATTCCCAAGGAGGGGTGAGCATGCTCACCCCTCCTTGTATTTTGTGCCAACTTGGTGGATAATAGGACCAGGAGGTATCCGATGGAAGCATACTTAGATAATAGCGCAACAACAATTTTAGACCCCCAAGTACTCTCAGAGCTCAACCGCATCTATACCCAGGTTCCTGGCAACCCCTCCTCTCTTTATTCAAAAGGACTGGCTGCAGAACAGGAACTAGATAGTGCTCGCAGGATCCTGGCCGCAAGTTTAGGGGTAGAGAGTCGGGAGATCTATTTTACATCTGGTGGCACAGAGGCCAATAACATCGGGCTAATCGGTGCTGCTCGCTCCTATCGCCGCCGGGGCAAGCACATTATTACCACCTCTGTAGAGCACCCATCTGTGCTCGGGGCCATGGAAAGCCTCAAGGAAGAGGGCTTTGAAGTTACCCTTCTTCCCTGCGACAGAGAAGGTAGAATCCAGCCTCAACACCTCCTAGAGGCACTGCGGGAGGATACCATCCTTGTGAGCACCATGTTCGTAAACAATGAATCAGGTGCCATCGCACCCATTGGGGAGCTTGCTTCAGTTCTGGCAAAACGAGACAATAATTTGCCACTGTGGCATGTGGATGCAGTACAAGGCTACGGAAGGATAGAACTGGATCCCAAAAAGCTTGGAATAGACCTTGTGAGCCTCAGCGCACACAAGATCCACGGACCTAAGGGATGCGGCGCCCTCTACTTGCGACGGGGGGTTGTGCTCTCCCCGGTTATCCATGGTGGAGGACAGGAGAGGGGACTGCGGCCTGGCACAGAGAATGTGGCAGCTATTGCTGCCCTTGGGAAGGCAGCCCAATTGGCTCTTGCCACGCAAAAGGAAAGCTGGGAGCGAATGGGGCGATTTCGGGAGCAACTCATCGACTGCAGCCAAAAATGCGGGGGTATTGTGAACGGACCGAAAGGTAGAGACGCTGCTGCCTACATCCTCAATCTCTCCTTCCCTGGGGTGCCTGCGGAAGTGCTGGTGCACTCAGCGGATGCACGGGGAATCTATCTTTCCACAGGCTCTGCTTGCTCCTCAAAGCAGAAGACGCCTAGCCACGTGCTGGAAGCTATGGGGCTTGAACGAGAGCTTTATACATCTGCAGTGCGCGTGAGCCTCTCTCGCCTTACCAAAAAAGAGGAGATTGAATATACCTGCCAAGTGCTGCCTGAAGTTGTAGGGGAACTGAGGGCCCTCTATGGGCAGAAAAAGCGTTCGAGGTGAAAGAAATGTATACTCATTTATTAATAAGCTATGGAGAATTGGCCCTCAAGGGCCTCAACAGGCCGCGCTTTGAAGCGCAGCTGATTGCTAACATCCGCCAGGCCCTGCCTGGCATCCCCCCGGAGAGGATCTACAGAACCCGGGGCCGCTGCTTTGTGCGCCTAGAGGGAGAGCCTATAGATGAGGTGCTGCCAGCTCTCGGGCGTGTGTTTGGTCTGGTTGCCATCAGCCCTACCATAGCAGTGGCAAAGGATCTGGCGCAGATTCAGGAAGCTGCCTGGCAAGTGCTAAAAGAGCGACTGGAGCGAGGTATTCCCACTACCTTCAAACTTGAATCGAGACGAGCAGACAAAAGCTTCCCCCTCACCTCGCCCAAACTGAGCCAGACTGTTGCCGCAGAGCTTGTACCTAGAGCCGCTCTAGAGTATCCTGGTCTATTGAGCGTAGATGTACATAAACCAGAGCTCTTGATTCAAATCGAGATCCGCGATGAAGGTGCCTATGTTTATGGGGAAAGATATCCCGGCCCCGGAGGCTTGCCTGTGGGGATGAGCGGCAAGACACTACTCATGCTCTCAGGCGGGATCGATAGCCCTGTGGCAGGCTGGATGATGCAAAAGCGGGGTGTAGAGCTAGGTGGGATTCATTTCCATAGCTTTCCCCTCACAAGTGAACGGGCAAAGCAAAAGGTGATTGATCTGGCCAGGATCCTCGCTAGCTGGGGTGGCCCCTTGCCATTATACATGGTACATTTTACAGAGATCCAAAAGGCCCTCCACGCAAAAACACCTGAAAACTTGCGGGTAATTCTCATGCGGCGAATGATGATGCGGCTAGCAAATATCATCGCTCTACGGGATAATTATCAGGCTATAGTTACCGGCGAGAGCCTAGGCCAGGTGGCAAGCCAAACTCTAGACTCACTTCAGGCGGCCAATTGCCTTTCCCAATTGCCTGTGCTCAGGCCCCTGATTGGCATGGATAAGACGGAGATTATCCAGCGTTCAGAGAAAATTGGCACCTATGAGCTCTCTATCCAACCCTATGAGGACTGTTGTACGTTGTTTGTGCCAAAACACCCAGTTACTCGTCCCACATTGGGACCCCTAGAAAAAGCAGAGGAGGCCCTCCCCATGGAAGACCTCCTGCATGATGCGATTGAAAAAACTCAGCGCCTTGTCACGGAGCCTCGCCAATAAACTCCCGATATGAGGCGAGGTTCTCTTTAAAGGCGGCTAACTGCCGATAAAGCTCCTCTGTAACCTGGCTCTCGTGGGCCTTTGCAAACTCTGTAAACAGTTCCGGCAACTCTTGGATTGTACCTTCTAGCTCCCCTAGCTGCTGTTGGCTTGTGGACACAACCTGGCCTGCTCTTTTGGTACCTGAGTATAGTAGCGCAATCACCTCGCTAATTTCAGAGGCACCATCTTTGGAAACCCGAGCCAGCTTCTGGATCTCTTCTGCTACCACTGCAAAGCCGCGCCCATACTCCCCGGCCCTGGCAGCTTCGATCCCGGCATTTAATGCCAACAGCGAAGTATTTTCCGCGATCTCTTCAATTAAGGTGGCAGCTTTAGTGAGCCTGGCTGCATCATCCTCGATATGCTTGACAAAACGTGCTGATTCCTCAAGGCCCCCTCCCATTTCCTCAAAACTTGCAGCCAGCTCTGGGCTGAAGGGATTTGCATCTGGCTGTGGCACCTCCAGTTGGAGAGCATCAATCTCACCTAAAAGTTCTGCTAAAGCCGTGCTGATCTTATCCGCTGCGGACTTGTGGGAGTCATTTTCCTCTGCCAAAGAGAGGGCTGACTCCTCTTTGCTCGCTAGCTGCTTTTGTAGGGAAGTGAGCTCTGCCTTAAGTCTTTTAATCTCTTCTAACCGCTGCTCTCCTTGGGCATCCTCTGCCTCCCTCTGGGCTTTGAGCTCTGCCAGCTCCCTTTGGGCAGTGTCTTGTTGGGGTTCAGCTTCCTCCACAATCCCATAGCGGGAGCCTGGCTCCTCCTTTTCCAGAAGCTCAGTCAAGGCAAAACCAGCCCAAATCAGCGCCAGGGGTGTTACAGGAAGCAAAAGTAGATAGGCCCAGCCTCCTGTATGGATTAGAGCTACCAAGACAATTAAGACTGACGGCCCGAATAATGCTAATATTTTTTTAATATCCACAGCTACTCCTCCTCGTAGTTCTCTAGTATATATCGACACAGTTTCGCTAGCAATAAGAGTCTTAGGATAAACCTGCAGGATAAAAAGGGAAAGTGTCGAATAAATCTAAGCAAGTGAATTTGTCAAGGGTGGGAAAAATGGAAAGAATTGAGAGGCTGCTTTCTAAAATTCAAAACCCACAGCTCTCCTGTGAGCTTCGGAAGCTTTTCGGGGAGCTACACAGCTATGCCTTTATAGATTCTCTCACCGGCCTTAACAATCGTCGCTATTTCGATGATCAGCTAGAGGTGGAACTTGAGCGTGCAAAAAAGAAAGAGCAAGCTTTGAGTATCCTCTTTATTGATGTTGATAATTTCAAGGCTGTAAACGATCGCCTAGGACACCCAATAGGCGATCAAGTTCTCAGGGACGTTGCAGCCAAAATGAAAGAAAACCTCCGAAGGGTGGATCTGATTACCCGCTTCGGAGGTGAAGAATTTGCTGTAATTTTACCAGGCTCAGACAAAGGGCAGGCAGCCTCTATTGCCGAGAGAATACGAAAAGCTGTAGAGGATGGCATATTTTTAGGGCAAAAGCTTACCATTAGTTGTGGGGTAGCTAGTTTCCCCGCCCATGCTACAGACTCTGCCTCCCTGGTTTTGCTTGCAGATCGAGCTATGTATTGTGCCAAAGCAACTTCCAAAAACAAGGTAATGATTGCAGGACAGTTTCAATTTATGATGGCCAAAAAAGCTACCTTAGGCTACCTCACAGACCGGGAAAAACCTGTCTCAATTTGGGTGGAGGAGAAGTTTTTTCCAGTCCATAGTTGGAAACAAATTGGTAAAGATCCCCTCTGTTTTCTAGCGCAATCAAATCGCGAACTCCTGTTTTTGCAAAAACGGCCCGATGGCTGGTTTCTCATGGAATAATTTAGCTGCCACAGGATAGGGGCGTCTTTTTAGTCTCCACCAATAAACGCTCTAGCAGGCGCCAGATAATTGTGGCTACCAAAACCAGAATCCCCAGCCCAAAAAAGACCCTACCCACTCCCCACAGTTCTGCAAACCACCCGCCCAGGGAAGTACCTACTATTTTGCTGCCGCTGGACAATAACGCATGGAACCCTTGGGCCGATGCCTTATTGAGTGGGCCTGCTATGCTATCGAGCCAAAGCACAGTAGCATAGTAGAGGACTATGTAGGTGACTCCGTGGAGAAGCTGACTTGTAAAGACCACAGCTGGAATCCGGCTTCCCAACAGCAGCCAGCGGATCCCAAGGAGCAACCCTGATAACCAGATCAGATCCCTCAGCTTAAACTTCCTCGTGAAATATCCTGCCCACAGCAGAAAGGGTAACTCTGCAAGCACTGCGATCTGATAGCTGATGCCTACCATGCCTTGCCCAAAGCCCAGCTCCCGAAGAAGCAACGAATAGTAACTGCTGTAAAAGCCTATGCTGGCATAACATATGGCAGCATAGCTAAAAAAGATATTGAGGCTTCGATTTTTAAATAACCAACCCCTATCTGACTTTTTCTCCTGCTCTACCTGGCTCGGTTGATAGCTTATTCCCCTGGCACTTTGCCATGCCAAAAAACAGATTAGGGCTTGCAAAGGGAAAAAGAGAGTCATGGATAAGCCTTGGAATAAAAATCCTGCTGTGGTAACTGCCACAGCATACCCAATTGGCGCACCTATCCTGGCAGTCCCGTAGTGGGAGGGGATCATTTCCATAGCAATGCAATCGCTCAGCGGAAACAATGGATCGCGCAAGATTGCTAAAAGTGCCAGGACCGCAACTGTGGCACCGGCAGCTAACCATCCTGAAAAACTACAAACAATAGCCCCTGTAAGGAGCAAAATTAACAGCAACTTATGCTTATTCTCGCTCCCATCTGCAATCTTCCCCATAGCGATGATGGAAAGAGAGCCCACAAGCTGCGTGAAGCCGAGGATGAGGCCAATTTCAGCTTTCCCAAATCCCTTCCCCTCTAGATATAAAGATTGATAGGGATAAAACGAACCTGAGAATGCATACAACCACATAAAATGGACGCGGATCTTCCGCACTTCCCTCAGTTTGTTAAGCCGACGGCCAGGGTCCCCCCCACCGTTACCCATTTTTTGCACCTCCACGCGCACGAGGCAAAACAACTCCGCCCCTGACTTTACAACTGTTAGCCTGATTCCTCTCTAAAAACAGAAGCTGTGGCCTCCCGCACTATGGCCTGGGCCAAAATGTCGTTGGATGAGACAATGGGAATGCTCGCCTGGCACGGGTAACGATCGAATAGACTCGAAAGCTCTGTGCAGCCTGCGATCACAGCCCCGGCTCCCTGGGCCCGGAGTCCCTCTATTACCTCCAAAAACACATCCCTCTGCCAGCTGGCAACCACTCCTGCTTTAACTCCACCTTCCCCATAGATAACATCCATTACCTTCTTTTGATTTCCAGAATCAGGATTGACTACAGAAAGCCCCCTCTCCTCCAAGGCTCTCTTATATACTCCGGCTGAGATGGTGCCATCTGTAGCCAATAACCCCACTTTATCTATGTTGCTGTATTCCTGCCGGATATAGCGGGCTACCTCAGAGAGCATATGGATAAAGGGAACAGGTAGGCTCCTCTGGAGGGCAGGGACGAAGTAGTGGGCAGTATTGCAGGGGATCGCCAAAATTTCTGCTCCGATCTCAATTAACCCTCGGGCTGCACTAAGGAGCTTTGGCAATGGCGAGATGCCCATCCCCAAAATTGCCCTTGTGCGATCTGGGATTGTAGGGTCATTGTAGATGATGAGCTTCAGGTGCTCTTGATCCTCACAAGCCGGTGTAGCGTCGATAATCTTTTGAAATAAATCAACAGTAGCCTGGGGACCCATCCCGCCGATAATGCCTACAACCTTCATTCTCTGGTCACCCCTCTAAAAACTTTCCACCCCTACCCACCACAACACCATCGAGCATAATCAACTCTCCTTGGGACATGCTCAAGTAGGCTTTGCCCCGAGCCAAGTCCAAAACAGTCAAATCTGCATCAGCACCGACTCCCAGGTGTCCCTTGGTTTTGAAACCGAAGATCTTGGCAGGGTTTAGTGCAGCCTTCATTACAAACTCTGCAAGCTTGAGAGCACCAAGCCTGACCAGGGCAAGACCATCTTCAACAAGGGTGTTTCTCGGGATGGTGCCGCCATCTGTTGAGAGGACTTTAGCGATAAACTCTCCATTGTTTTTTGCTGTGGCTATCTTCACAGCTGCTGCTGCCGAGTTCACAGGAAAGCTAAGTCGAGTGTTTGTCTTTTGCCTTTCCCAGTATATTTGAGCCTTCTCTCCTGTGGCTTTAATTAGTTCGCCGCCCGACGGCATATTCACATGAGCATAACCTGCCCTGATGGCTTGGCGAATCCCCTCCTCAGTCTCAGGAAAACCGCCAAACTTAAGACAGGTTCTTGTGACATGGCTTTTGGGAATCCCCTCCTCACAGCGACCTGATGTGCCATTGAAAGGGGAAAGATAAGATTCAGCTATCAGGTTTGAATGAGACTTAATAAGTTCTAATGCTTCGATAGCTTCAAGGGACGGATCTTTGCCGGTTTGTCCCCGGCAATAGGACTGAAGGTGTGCAATATAGAGAGGATTTCCTGCAGCAAGTTCGATTGTCTCTTTTAGGCCTTCTATGTTTGAGCCGTAGTTGGTAGTACCTACATGGGATGCGATAAAGACTTTGTCTCTTGCTGCAATTTTAATTAACGCCTTCACAGTAGCAGGCGAGATGGGATGGTGACCACCCAGCATTTTGATTCCCAGAGCACCCTCCCTTTGCGTTTCTTCCACAAAAGTCTCAAGTTCCTCCTCTGGAGGATCAACAGTGGAGATGGTACTTTGAGGAACTGCAGGTTTTAAAAACCCCAGATTCAAACCTCGCCCCTCTCCATTTGCCAGGGCTGCTTTCAAGGTTTTTCCATCCCCGGCAAAGTCAATTACCGTGACGATGCCGGCTTTGGCCACCATCTCGAAACCTAGTTCAGTATGAGTAGAAAGATGCACATGAACATCAATTAGCCCCGGTACAATTACCTTGCCTGGCAAGGCAATTACTTTTTTCGCTTGGCTTTGATCTAAATCGGGGGCTACTTTCACAATCTTACCTGCTTCTATTGCCAGGTCAGATCTAGCTTCGATCCCATTTGCCGGATCGCACAGATTAGCACCTGTAATCAACAGATCCCACATTTCTTTTTACACTCTCCTTTGGTAAACAACCTCGCCACCGATGATGGTAAAAAGCGTCTGGGTGAGGGTCTGGAGAGGATTACCATCGAAAATTGCAATGTCTGCATCTTTTCCTACCTCAAGGCTTCCCACTCTATCTGCTACACCGATAATCTGTGCAGCATTGATGGTAATAGCCCGCAGGGCATCCTCAAGGCCTAGGCCCTCCCGGACTGCCAGTCCTGCGCAAAGAGGAAGATATTGTATTTGCACTACTGGATGATCAGTTGTGATCGCCACCTTCACGCCAGCCCGGATCAGCTTCGCTGCAGTGATGAATGACTTATTGCTCAGTTCAATCTTGGAATTGGCACTCATGGTGGGCCCCACAATCGCCGGAAAACCTGATTCCCGAATGTAGTCTGCAATCAGATGCCCTTCTGTACAATGATTTAAGATCAGCGGTAGGTTGAATTCTTTAGCAATCCGAATTGCCGTCAGGATATCATCTGCTCTGTGAGCATGAGCTTTAAGAGGGATCTTTCCCTCTAAAACAGGCAAGAGGGCCTCCAGTTTCAGGTCGATAGCAAAAGGCTTTCCGTCCTTTACTGCTTTTGCCTTTTGCCCTTGGTAATTTTGTGCATCATAGAAGGTCTGCCGCAGAAGAGCTGCGATTGCCATGCGGGTCGAGGGCATCTTCTCCATTTCTTTGTAAACCCGCTTGGGGTTCTCGCCAAAGGCGATTTTGATGGCTAGAGGCTCCCGAATTACCATCTCATCTACATTTCTGCCATAGGTTTTAATAGCAGCACATTGCCCGCCAACTACATTGGCACTGCCAGGAGAGACGATGGTTGTAGTGATGCCGCCTCGAGCTGCTTCTTTAAAAGCCGCATCTTGTGGATTGATCCCATCGATGGCCCGCAGCTGGGGCGTAATTGGCTCTGTAGCCTCGTTTGTATCATTGCCCTCGAAGCCCATATTTGCCTCATGAGTTCCAAGATGGCTGTGTGCATCCACAAACCCTGGCAAAATCCAGCCTCCCTCAGCATCGATGACCTCAACCCCACAGGGAGCCTCTACATTCTCTCCAATTTGTTTGATCTTGCCATTCTCGATTAAAAGAGAACCGTTTTCATAAATCATCCCTGCCATGGTATATATTTTACCGTTTTTGATTAGCATACCTTTCCCCTCTCTTCTATCTATAACCTCAAAAAAATGGTAGTGGCAAAAAACAGCTTATTTCCCTTCCACTATTTCCTCCCAAGCTTTGAGGTAAGTCTCCCGGCTATAGCGGGGGGTGAAGCTTGCTTTGCAAGCGAGAGCTCCTTTCGCCTCATCTGCTAGCAGATCAATTAAGGTCATCCCCAATAATTTTGCCGGCGTAACGTAAGCTAGTTCCTCATCGACGAATTCAAGGTCTTTTGTATGGAAATTGCCCTCTGTCCCTCCTACATAGGGGTGGATAGTGGGAATAATTTGACTTAGATCTCCTGCATCTGTAGAGCTGGGTCTGTGCAGTGTCTCGCCTACTGCCTCCTCACCTAAAAGGGCGATGGCATTATCCCGAAAGATCTTAGAAAGCGGCGGGCAGTCTACCCGGGGCATATAGCCGGGAAAATTTGTGATCTCCACCTCTGCTCCGATGGCCATAGCACCAGCTTCCAATGCCCGGTCCACTTTACGACTGGCATCTAATACTGCAGGGAAGTTGGCACCTCGCACTTGCAAATCGATCCGTACATCTGAGGGGACAATATTGACTGCATCTCCCCCTTTGATGATAATAGGATGGATCCGAATATGATCCTCATCGCGAAATGTTTCCCGCTGGGCGTGGATTCCCATCAGTCCCATCAGGGCCGCATTGAGAGCATTGATTCCCTCATGGGGTTTGCCACCGGCATGGGCTTCCCTGCCCCGATACCGGATATACTTTTTGATATACCCATTGTGGCTACCACCTACTTTAACTTTTTTCTCGTCGCCACCTGTATGGAACATGATCGCAAGATCTATGTCATCAAACTGGCCCTGGGCGATTAAGTTCTGCTTGCCACCGGAGAATTTTATTTTTCCCTCAGAAAGAAGCTTGCGCCTGTATTCAGCCTCGACTCCTTCCTCTGCTGGCACTGCCATAAATACCACATCGCCCCATAGTTCCTGGATCAAATCTGTATCCCGAAGCCCCATGGCCAGTCCCAGCACGGCAGCGATTTGTGCATTGTGGCCGCAAGCATGAGCTGCTCCTGTGTTTGGATCAGAGGAAGGGTGCTGGGGACAAATCAGGCCATCCAGCTCCCCCAGTACTGCAACCCGGGCGCGGCTTGCTTTGCCTTTCATTTCCGCCCGTACACCTGTAAGGGCGATGCCGGCTTCAAATTCCAGTCCCAGCTCGGCAAATGTCCTCTGAACTAAATCAGATGTTCTCTGCTCCCTGTAGCCAAGCTCCGGGTGGGCAAAAATATCACGGCCAATAGCCTTAATTTGTTCTCCTCTGGCGTCTATTGCCAGGCACAGAGCCTCTTTCATTTTTTCAGGTGACACACTCTCGCCTCCCTTTTTCTATACTCAACTAGCCACAGGCACAGCTGAGCTGTGCCTGTGGCTAGTTTAATAAACTTATTCTTTTGAGTCTTCTTGGGTTAGGGCTAAGATTCTTTGCATCTCATTGAAAACGATCATATAGCCCTCATCCACTCCCATGCCGGGTTTGGCCAGCATCTGGAGTGGCCCTGTGGCCGCGGCAATATGGGTAGAGATCCGAGCTGAAATATCTGTTTCATTGCAGGTGCCACCGAGATAAGCACCCATGCCCAGCTTTCGGCAATAGAGAACAGCTTCAATACTATTGTTAATGCCGCCAAGATCTGGGGTTTTGATCTGGAGAATGTGTCCCGCCTTGTTGTCTGCAAAAAACTTAACGTCCTCGAGAGTATTGCACCATTCGTCTGCTACTATTTTAAACCGCAGGCCCCCTGCTTCGATTTTCTCTCGGAGCTCTCGGAAAAGCTCCATTTGTTCTTGTCGGTTCCCCACATCCGCAGGTCCCTCTATCCGCACCTCAAATGGGCTTGCTGCTTGCTCCAGCTTCTGGAAATATGCTACCATCTCATCGGGGTTATTATTAAATAACTGGCCGATGGTGCCGTAAACGTCGAAGTGGAGAATTGGTTTGTACGCTACCTGCGGGTGAATGGCCAGGAACCTTTTTTTTAGCCAGGCGATGTACTCTAGGAGCGCGGAGCCACTATCGCCTAGCACCTCCAGGTTATTTACTAGTCCATGGGGAAGCACATCTACCATTTTCAGGATCATTTTATCTACGTTATCGTAGCGGTTGTCTCCTGATTGTGTGAAGATAGGGATGGGTTTTTGGGTGATGGTGGTGCCATATTCTTGGGCAATCACCTGACACATAAGCTTTTTCTGGCTTTTTGCCACTGCATCTAAGATGGCACCTGTTACTCCATAGCGCAGGGCGCTATGGAGTCTCCTGCCTGTATCAGGATTGATAAATGTATCAATTTTAGTTGCCAGTTCCCGAAAGCCGGTAAGCTGTTGTCCTTTGAGAAGGGGAATTATGTATTTATTGAATACCGGCAAATATGTTTCTGCTAGAAAAAGTGGTTCTCTACCAGATGCCCCTGAGTACTGAACTGCAGCGCAGTCGCCATATGCTACCTGGCCGTCCTCAAGGCACAGCATTACCAAGATGGATTCTCCAACTTGCCTGATGCCGGTGAAGCCCTGAGTCTGAGGCAGCCCTTGGAAGGTGGCACCGTCTCGGACTGCGCCTTTGCCGATGGCTCCTAGATCATCGAAGAAAAAACCTGTTCTACCCCTTGTTGCACGAACATCTACTATCCTCACAAAATCACACCTCTTTTAGCTTTCCCCCCAGAGCCGCTGGAGGAGTTTTTAAGAAAAAATTCGATGACATTGATAATTCGAGTAAAAAAGTAAAGTTCGTTTGTGTTTTGCAGCTGGCACTTTGAGGGTGCCGGCTGCAAAAAAAGTTAATTAATTCTGGCACAAGAGTTTCTTTCTGTAAGCTCGTAGGGGACGATGATTTTCTCCGTTTCCGTCTTCCCGGCTAGCACTTCCATCAGCAGTTGGGCTGCCCTATATCCTATCTCCAGGTGCGGAGCATGAATTGAGGTTATGGGCACAGGGGCTAGCTCTGTTACATAGGTGTCTGCACCACTTACAATCGATAGCTCTTCGGGCACCTTAAGGCCCAGATCCACTGCTGCGTAGTAGACGCCCATGGCCATGGCATCGTCTCCTGCGAAGAAGGCTGTGGGCCTGTTCGGTGCCTCTAGCAGTTCTTTGGCAACCCTGTAGGCATCTTCCCGATCGTATTGGGTCATAACCAGCCGGGATGGTCCCAGGCGCAGGCCGATTTCAGCAGCTGCGCTTTCGATTGCCCCCACTATTCTTCGTTTAGGGTTCGGTCCGTATTTAGGTGGTCCCGGGAGAAATGCGATTTCCCGGTGCCCTAGTTTAGATAAATACCCTACTACTGCTTTGGCAAAGGCGTAAGTATCACCGCAGACTGTATTGGTTTCGATGCCGTCAATTGACATGTTAGCCAAGACAAAGGGAAATTCTTGTTTAATCAGCTCTAAGATGTCTAGTGCGCTGATATCATGGGCTGCAATTATCAGGCCATCTACTTGTCTGCGGGCAAAGAGGCCGGCTAGCTTCAGCTGCTTTTCTTCTCTACCTGGTTGATCAATTACAAAGATTGATAATGCATAATTTGAGGCACTAAGAGCTTTGGCAATCCCGGAGATGGTTTGCATCATTACAGGGTGCGTTAAGTGTTCATAACAGTTGAGAACCACGCCTATGTTATCTGTTTTGCGTGTAGCCAGTCCCCTTGCCATGAGGTTTGGTTGGTATCCTAGTTTGTCTGCTACCATTCTAACCTTATCTTGCAAAGGTTTGCTGATAGGGCTTTCTCCTTCGGGTTTGCTCAAAACTCTCGATACTGTAGCTTCAGTGCATCCCACAATTTTTGCAACGTCTTTCATAGTTACCACAACGAATCACGTCCCCAATTATTTTGGGTAGTCAGCTATTTAGTTATTTAATAACTCAAGTGCTGCCTCTTTCAATAGATTCCCTACATTTGGTGACAATGCTGATGTGTTAACTTCATAGCCACCTTCGCTATAAGCTTTTTCTGTAGGTACATAGGCAAATTTATCATTTGCCAGATCCACTACCCAAGTATAGGGTAGAGGAGATTGTGCTTTGATGTCAAGACCAATTTCCACAAAGATCTCTGCAGGCAATCCTGAGAGGGCTACATTGCCAAAGCCCAGGGCCTGTACTTCTGTTTCGATAGGCTGAGAATCCATATCTCTTAGTCTTAGAATACGCCTTGCCCGTACTACATCTGGACAGTCATTGCTTGTGGGAATTACAGTAGCCACAACTTTTTCCGCCTCTTCTATTTCCTCTTGAGTTACACTACGAAGTGGCAGCTCTACTCCCTTTTTCGTCCGATACCAGATAGGCCCGGTACATTCGGTTTGCCGCGGTGCTTCCATAACTTTAATTGCCTCGGCAGCTAGCATTTTGCCGATAGCCTCTGATAACTCTGCATGCTCGGGACTTCCGGGCTGGGGATGAACATCGATATGGTTAATATCACCAGCACTGCCTCTTGTGAAGATTGAATGTACATTCATACCTGTATACTGGCGGAGAGCTTTTTTCATGTAGCCGGGGTAGTCCGGTGAAATTAAGTTGCCTTCAATTATATCAGCATGAAGTGCGTAGTTGGTGATGATGCTCAGGAGCTCTCCTGTATCTTTCTTTTTAAAATAAATTACGCCCAGTTCCGGATCAACAGGGCCTGCAGGCCGTACGATCTCGGGGTTGTTGACACCGGGGTTTGTGGCAACTGTGCCGTCTTTCATCCAGAAACGTCTGTTGAAGGCTACTCCCTCAACAGTGCCTCTTCCACAGAAAGCTTCAGCCTCTACCATATTACGTCTAGCCATGATTACACTATCTCGAACTCTCTCAATCAGAAATTCAAGATATGCTTCCTCCATAAGGAAAGGCGCGGAATTCGGTGTTGTGACAGGGCCGGTATGGGTATGGGTGCAGCAGACCATGATCTGCTCAGGTAAAAGATCTGTTTTTGCACTTATTTCACTGCGGATCTTTTCGGTGACCTCTAAAGTGAAGCCGATTAGATCGCAGCTTGCCAATGCCCACATCTCTTTGCCGTCTGAGATAACAATTGATGTGACAGTTAAGGGATCGATTACACCTTCTGCTTTGCGTTCGTAGAAGTAGCCTGCCATGTAGGTACCGAGTGGGGGTGTGATATCCAGTTCTGCGCTGCCGACTTTGAAAGACATTTTGCTCACCTCGTAAATATTTGTTTAATTGG
>ENA-UOOK01003586-UOOK01003586.1-fermentation-metagenome-genome-assembly--contig:-NODE-3586-length-17498-cov-8.126526_pt1 | contig 17498 bp, 15 predicted proteins | sample MGYA00245777_ERZ724023 | MGnify/ENA primary metagenome ERZ724023 (study PRJEB28704, sample SAMN03018312) | fermentation metagenome | biome: anthropogenic terrestrial biome; feature: soil; material...
GGAGCATCTTGCCGCATTCTACGACCACGCTGCCCTTTGGGTCGGTGACCACGAAGCTGACCGGATAATCCTTGGATTGGCACTGCATCAGGTTCGGCTTGATGATAAAGCGGGTCTTGCCGGAGCCGGAGCCGCCCACGATCAGCACATTTTTATTGCGGGCATACTTGGGATTCTTGGGGCGGGGGTTCATGGTCAGGCTCTCGGTCTGCGTGAGGATGATGTTGTTTTCCGGCTTCGGGTCCATGAAAGGCTGGATATCCTTTTTCGTTCCCCAGCGTGCCGAACCGTACTCCACGCCCTTTCGGTATTTTCTGGCATTCTTGCCCTTGAAGTAGACCACGGCGTAAATCGCCGCCGCGCCCGCGACGCCAACGAACAGGTCGAACGGCACAAGGGACGGTAAAGGATTCGCAAAGGCCGCGTTGATGGTTGTGACGCTCCCGGTCAGCTTCCTCACGAAATCCACACCCGGCGCAAGGCGATAGGCCCAGCCCAGCTTGTCGAAAAACCAAAAGACCAGCAAATAGGGCAGATTGGGCAAAACGTACTTTTTCAGTTTTTCTGTGTTCATCGATCCGGCCCTCTCCTTTCCCTGACCTTGGAGCGATCAAGTACCTTGTGCTGAATCAGCTCCTTAAAGCTACGCATGGCCTCCCGCACAGAGGGACGGCTGACCCGTTTGAGGGTATCCCTTGAAAACTCGGTGAACGCGGCGGTCAGAGCGTCCGCGTCCCGCGCCTTGAAAAATACCATCCACTTGGGCGGGGAGCCGTTATCCCGTTTGAGGGCGAAATCCACGCCGTATTTCCGGGCGTATTTTTCAAAGCTCCCGATGTTGTCGTCGGTGATCTCAATACTCTGCATGCCGGCGTTCTGGCGGGCAAGCTGCTTCACCGTCTGCTTGCCGTGATGGGGCGCGTCCCTGGCCTGCCGCATCTTGCGAAGCGCGGCGGCGATGACCTTTGCCAGCAGGCGGCCGGTTAGTTTGGTCGCTTTCACACTGATGGCGACGGCCTTCTGGTTGACTTCTTCCTGTACCAAGTGCATCACACTCCTCTCTTAATTAAAGTGAAAGCCGCGCTCAGGCGGCCTTGGCGGGCTCCTCCGCATCCCCGACACGCTTGGCGGCGACATTGGCGTAGTGCTTTGACAGCTCAATGCCCACGGCGGGGTAGCCCTCCTGCTTGGCGGCGAGGACGGTGGTGCCGGAACCGGCGAAGGGGTCGAGGATGATGCCGCCCGGCTCCACGATTTTCACCATCTCCCGCATGACATCCAGCGGCTTCTCGGTCTGATGGCTTCGCTTGGCAAAGGCGGGCATGGCCTGCCGGTACACGCCGGGCAGCACCGGCGCCTTGCGGTCCTGGGGCATATGACCGTTGCTGCCCCAAACCACAAACTCCGCCTGCTGGCGAAAGCGTCCGCGCTGGGGGCGGCTGTTGGTCTTGTCCCACACCAGCACGCCGCGCCAAATCCAGCCCGCCCACTGGAGCGCGTCGGTCATGCTGGGGAGCTGCCGCCAGTCGATGAACATACAGATGGGCGCGCCGGGGGCGCAGACACGCCGCGCCTCGGTGAGCCACTCGGCCATCCAGTGCGTCCAGCTCCGCTGATCCTTAGAGTCCCCCTCAAAATCGGGAAATGGATTTTTGCCCTTCATGCTGGAATATTTTGCGCCGGTGGACTGCTGGCGGGCATTCTGATCTGCCGCGCCGGATGCGTAGGGCGGGTCGGTGATGATGCCCCCGAACAGTCCGTCCGGGAATCGCGGCAGGATATGGAGCAGGTCGCCGTGGATGATGGCGGCGCCTGTGAAATCGGGGCCGATAACAGGGTTCATGTGGTGTTCCTCCTCTAAAAAAGTGAGAACCGGAGCGTTACCGCTCCAGCTCGGATTTATGGGGCTTCGGGGGCTGGGCTTCGTGCTCCCGCACAGGCTTTGCCGTACGGATTCTTTCCACAACCGATTCCCGCTGGACAGGCTCCCGTAGCTTGGAGAGTTTCTCTTTGGCCCATGTGGGGAGCAGGGATTCATCGACCACGCCGAGAATGTCGGCGCGCGCCCAGCGTACGGATTCGTCCGAATAAAGCTCCTTGCAGAATACGGATTGCCCCCTTGCGTTGGGGGCGCAGCCAAAGCCGCCCTCCGCCAGCATGAGCTGATAGGAACCGGCGCGGTACTCCGGCGAGAGAACCTCCGACTTGATCGCCACCACCTTGCCCCGCAGATCGGCATCCATTCCGCCCAGAACGCAATCCTCAGCCTCCAGCCTGAAATCCACAAGGGGTGAACCCCGGTAGACGCGGCTGAGATCAAGCCCGTCCAAAGCGGAATTGATCCTGCGGGTGAATTCCCGCATGGCTTTCAGATAGTCCCTGTCCTCAAAGACCACCGTGTATTCCTCAAGGCCAAGGCCGGATACCCGCTCCCCGCGATACAGACGATACTGGTGGTCTTTTTCAGCCACAATCTGCTCCGCGCCGTCAATCCGAATGGCGTGAAGCACCGCGTAGCCGTCGATAATTCGATTGTCGTCCATTACCGTTCCTCCCCGGACCTGGATTTCTCCGCGTTCCGCTCCGGCGCGGGCTTCACGGCGGCCTCAATAGTGCGGCTGGCCCACTTATTCATACCGGAAATGTCCTCTTTTTTGACGGCAAACTCCCGATGCTGCTGATACCACAGCCCGCCCCGGCTCTGCATGGCGTCGAGGGCGGTGAGTTGCTTTGCCCCCTCCGGCAGAAGCCGGAACACCTCCGCGTCGCCGTGCGCCAGCATTTCCCGTGCGGCGACGAGGGGGATTCTGAGCATATCGACCTGCGGGTTTTCCGCACGACCCATATAGGCGGCGTTCATCATGGAAAGCAGCTCATCCGGGGAAACCGTCTGGCCGGACTGCTCATGCTGTTCCCGGACATCTTCCAAATGCCGAAAAACCGAGCTGTGTGCTCCCGGCTCAAAGCGGCGCGTCCAGCTCTGGATTTGATCGCGGTCAGTAACGCTCATTCTATCCCACTGTTCCGGCGAGAAGGATACTTCCTCCCCGGATTTTTTTACCGCATCAATACCGGCAGGGTAAATATAGTGCTGAAGAATATCCTCCCGAAGCGTCTGAACATCCACCTCCACGGCAGGGCCCATCACATGGGGCTGATGGACATCGGTGATATGCAGTGCAAACGCCCTTGCTTTGATGAACTCGCTTGAAACGGTGAAATTGTGGAACTGTTCGGATTCATAGCGGTAGGCGTGAGCCGCTTCGGTGAGTACGATATGACGGTCGCTCATGAGCATGAGGTATTCGGAACTGCGCCGGGCTTCCAGCATGCTCAGATTGAGCGGGGCATCGGACAGGAAATCCCCGCCGAGGGCGTGTGCCTTAGCCAAGAAGTCCGTAAGATCGATGACTTCGGTTTTGAGGAACGCCGGCGCGGGAGCGGGAAAAATACGGTATTCCTGCGGGATATCTTCCGGCCCACGGTACGAATCCTTCCATTCGCCGTGCAGAACAAGATACCCGCGATCCATGAACACGCCGTTTTCCTCCTGGGCCACGCCACGCCCCAAAGCTTCCTCATTCACATACGCCTCCAGACGCAGGATGTGTTGTGCCAGCTCACGCTCCTCCGGGTTATCAGACTTCTCCAGCCGTTCAAATACCTCTGCGGTATTGTCCCTTGCCATTTCAATCTGGAACGTTCCGTACTGCTCAAAGCTGAAAGCGGGCTGCAGGTCGAAAAGATCGATGTTTTCTGTCAGATTGATGAGGTCTTTTACGCTCTCGCTGTAGCGCCTGCTCTCTAGGGCGGCAGAAAACAGCTCCGTCTGCCAATCCTTCATCCCGCTGACTTTGGTCGCAAGGTAGTTCAGTTCCTCCAGACTGAACGATTCATCCATACCGGAAAGCGCCTTTTGAAGCCCCGGAACCGGGGAGCGAACATCCCGAACGGCGATGTCCGCGCCGCCCTCCGCCCCGATTGCCTCCAACCAGGGGCGCAGCTTCTCTGCGGTGGTTGGCAGGGGGATGGTAAAGCCGCCGATCCGCTCATCTCCGGCATTTTCGATGTAGGCATTCATCACAGGGGCTTTCCCCGGCGTCTGCGGTTCCTCCGCAGGAGTAGGCGCCGGGGGCATAATGTCCATTTGCGGCGCGTCACGGTCAACGCCCAAGCGGTTGGGAAGATAATCCGAAAGCCATGTGCCGCCAAAGGTGTCGTGGCTGGCAATCCGCCAGATTGCCAGCTTGCCGACGTCCAGCTTCACATCCTCCATGCTGAACAGGATGTTGGTGAGGCCGTCATGCTCGAACACATACACATCCTGAAAAGCCGCACCCTCCAGCAGAATCTCTTCCCGCATGAGCAGCTCATTGACGCCATCCAGCCATTCCTGCGGATCGCCACCGCAGCCCTGCAAAATCAGTCCCTCGGTATCGGTCATGTTCCGCAGCTCATCGATTGTGATATGCTTCATGCCAGGTCCTCCTCAAAATCTCCGTAAAAATTCGTAAACGGGTAAATCCCGCAGCCACGCAGGATATCATAGAGGAAACGCCGCCCCTTCTGCGTCCAGTAGGTGTGAACGACGCCGACGCCCTTGGGTGTGCAGAAGGTCTGCGATTTGGTGTATCCCTTATTTTGATACCGGCTGTAGAGCAGCCACGCCCCACCGAGCCTATACTGGATGCCGAGATGATGGAGCAGGCGGTTGAACGCCATTGCGGTCATGCCGTAATCCTTGGCGATGATGCTGACCGGCACGACCCCGCCGCTCATGAGGACGCGGTCGCAATACCGGGCTTTGGATGAGAGGTTCTGTACCTGACCCCACAGGGCGTCGGTTTTATTCTTTTCAGCCTGAAGTCTCTGGAGAAGCTCAAAGGCGTATTCCTGACTTTTGATAGCGTCCTCCAGCACCATGTCGGTGAGGTAGGCCCCGTGCTTGCGGATGGTGGGTAAAATTTCGGAAGTGACCCAGCGTTTGAATCTCTTGGCAGAGGGGAGCTTGCTGGAGAGAATGAGGGCATACAGGCCGGATTCGTTGATGATGGTTACACCGCGGTTATTGATTTCGGAAGTACCGTTTCGGTAGTTCCGGCGATCCTCAGCATCCACATGCCGGTTGATATCCCGGCTGCCGTTGCCGTAGCCCAAAATATCGGTCACATCCTTGCCCACGAACCACGGCTGGTCGTCAAGCTCCAAAACTCTGACTTTTCCAAACTCCTTGTTCTCGAAAATCTGTAACTGGTTATTCATGGTGAGCCTCCTGTCATAATTAAATAGAAAAAGCCGCCTCCCGGCGGCTGCGGTGTTTTTGCTCTTTCTCCCGCTGAACATCTTGGAGCAGGAGGTCGTTATAGTCGTTGGCGCCCCTGTGGGGTGGATTTACCGACACGCGGATGCGAGAGAATCGGACATCGGCGGCAAGCCGGGTTTTGATTTTCCGGGCGGCGGTGATACCGGCCGCATCGTTGTCCAGATGCAGGACGATGCGAGTGATATGCGGATTGCGCTCCAGAAAAGCTACGAGGGCAACGTCTGAGGTGCCGCCAAGCGAAAGACTGTGCCCATCCCAGCACCAGCTGCCCCGCTGCTGGAGCGTGGCGTGGGAGAGGGCGTCAATGGGTGCCTCAAACACGGCCAAGTGGCAGCTGTCCGGATTTTTGGCAGGGAGATGAAAATTAAAGCGTTTGTCGCTCCCTGCCTTGTCCTGCTTGAAATCGCTGGAGAGTCCGCGCATGGCGGCAAATTTGATTGCCCCGGTTTCGTCCTTCCCGGCGAACACGCAGACCGGCGTGTTGTGGTAATCGCTTTGGGGATTATAATAGCGGCTCTCATAGAGGATGCCGGATTGGATACAGCGCCGAATGACCTCCGGGCTGATGCCCCGGCTTTGCAGATAGGACACCGCGCCTGTGGCATAACGGCAGGGCCTTGGGGGATAGAAAGTCCACCTGGGGGTTGGCGGCCGCAGTTTTGCTTCCGCTTGGTAGGCTTCTGCGGTTTCCACCCGTTCCCCGGTCAGATGCTCCACTGCCGCCACGAAGCCCATGCCCCGCACCTTCATGAGATAATCCAGTGCGGACACGCCGCCGACCTGACCCCGGTTCCACCGCCACTTGCCGTTGGAAATGACCAGACTGCCGTGGGTGACGGTGGTAAAGCGTCCCGGGCCATCCGGCTTTAGCTCCCCAGGCTCATACGCCTGCAGATAAGACAGCAGATCAAGCTCCCGCGCCCTCGTGACCTGTTCCTCGCTTACGCCGGGCATTCCAAACTCCACCTTTGAACCAGGAGCAGCGCCGGCCTGTGATACTTGCCCTCAAGGTCGGCGCAGTAAGCGCAGTCGAGATGTTCGTATTTGTATCGAAAATGCATGGGTTCCTCCTTCTTGTAAAGTGGGCTATCTGTTCTGGTGAAATAGCAGACCTCCTTGTGGACAAAGCAAAAAAGCGGCGGGAGCCGCCGCCACCGATCAGGTGACAGCAGCTCCCGCCGCTTCTTCAATGATAGATTTCTGCACGAACATTGCCAGTAGGTCGTGCAAGGTTGCCAGATTTTTTGGGAGCTGGCAACCTTGAAATCCAGCGGTTTCTCAAGGTTTTTCCCCCGAAATCCGTCAAGGTTGCAAGATTGCCAGGGTATCCGCTTAACGCTCTCGTGTCCGCTTTAACGCAGCCTTGAGCGCATGAACCGTTTCGCTGATAATCTGTCGTTCCTCGGCGGTGCAGTCAAATAAATCGCCTCCCTTCAACAATGCCTTTCCCGTTCGCTTGACACCGATTTTCTCATAAAAGATATCGTCCAAAGTCAAATCCAACGCGTCGGCGATTTGCAAGTAGGTACTCACGCTGCCACGCTCACGCCCGGTCTCCAGCAGGCTCCAATACTGGCCCGTGATGTCCGTGCGCTCCGCCGCCTTTTCCTGTGTCAGCCCAAGCCGCTGCCTTGCGGCCCGGATGCGTCCTCCCACGATTTTGAGGTCGATTTCATGATTTTTCTCCATGTTCCAATGCTCCTATCATAGTTTTTTGAGCATGGCTATTTGTTTGGCCATGCCTCACCATGATAGAATCGAACATGAATATATAGTGGAGGGAGTTGTACGAATGGGCAGGGATTATCAAACGGAAATGCCCATTCGGTACTTTTCAGAAGTCACGGCCCGTAAGGTGGACTGGCTCTGGTATCCGTACATTCCATTTGGCAAGATTTCAGTAATACAGGGCGATCCCGGCGACGGCAAGACGACGTTTACCCTGAACGTGGCTGCCTTGCTGTCCAAGGGACTGTCCATGCCTGGTCTGGACTCCGCTGGTTCCTATGGCGGCGTCATATATCAAAGCGCGGAAGATGGCGCCGAGGATACGCTGAAGCCGCGATTGGTTAGCGCGGGCGCCGACTGCTCACAGATCGCGTTTATCGATGATTCCGAATGCGGATTGACGCTGAACGATGTTCGAATAGAGGATGCAATCAAAGAAACAAAAGCGCGTTTGTTGGTGCTTGACCCCTTACAGGCATATTTAGGAGATGGCAATGAACTGAACCGTGCCGATGGCGTTCGCCCTATGCTCAAGCAGCTTGCGTCCGTTGCCGAGCGCACAGGATGCGCTATTGTTATGGTAGGACATATGAACAAGGCAAGCGGCTCGAAAAGCATCTATCGCGGGCTTGGCTCCATCGACATCACAGCCGTTGCGCGAAGCGTTCTACTGGTGAGCAGGATTAAGAACGACCCATCTGTGCGCGTGATGGCACAGGTCAAAAACAGCCTTGCCCCGGAGGGCAGGCCCATTGCGTTTGAAATTCATGAGGATTCCAGCGTACATTGGATAGGGGAATACGATATTACCGTGGACGAGCTATTAAATGGAGATAGCGACGCCTCATCCGACAGCGGCAAGGTTCCGATGGTCATGGAGAAACTCACCGAACTGCTCAGTGGAGAATCGGTTCCGTGTATGCGGGTTTATGAAGCGTTCCGCGAGATGGATGTGGGTAAGCGCACAGTGGATCGAGCAAAGAAATCCCTTGGCGTTCAATCCGTCAAGCGTGCTGACGGCTGGTATTGGATGCTGTAAAGGAGGCCGTCATGGCAAATACGGCGCGAAAAAGAATCATTTCCGAGGTCGATCCAAAGTACAACAGCAAGGATTGGCGGCAGAAGAAGCTGCGCGTGGCCGCCTATGCGCGGGTATCGACCGACAGCAAGGATCAGGAGAACAGCCTGAAAAACCAGCGGGAATACTACGAAAAGTTCATCCCACAGCATCCGAATTGGGAGTACATCGGCATATTTTTTGACGACGGCATCAGCGGAACCAGCGTCCGAAACCGGGCTGGGTTCCGCGAGATGATTGAGGCCTGTAAAGCCGGACGCATCGACTTGATTGTCATAAAGGACGTATCCCGCTTTGCCCGTAATACAACGGACTGTCTGAACACGGTGCAGGAGCTGCTGACATTGGACCCGCCTGTGGGCATCTACTTTGAAAATAACAACTTAAACACGCTGGAAGCCGGTAACAAAGTAATCCTGACGGTGCTGGCCATGTTCGCGGAGCTGGACAGCGAGCTGAAATCCGGGTCGGTGAAATTTGGGCTTCAGGTTATCTTTGACCGGGGCGACTATCTCTGCCCAACGCAAAATCTGCTGGGTTATCAAAAAGACGGAAAATACCGCATGGTGATTGAGCCGCAGGGCGCAAAAACCGTTAGGCTTATTTACGATCTGTTCTTGTCCGGGTACTCGAAAAAGGAAATCGCCGGGATATTGACCGAGCTGGCACTTCCCACGGCAAAGGGCAATCTGGAGTGGTCGACTACCGCCGTTGCCGGAATCTGCCGCAATGAACGCTATTGCGGCGACATCATCATGCAAAAAAGCTATACGGTCAGCTTTCTGACGCACCAGACCAGAAGAAATGTCGGCCAGCGACGCCTTTACTATGAGCCGGAGCATCACGAAGGGATTGTATCAAGAGAAGAACACGCGCGGGCGCTCCTGCTGTTAAAGGCAAACCATGCATCCCCGTTCTTCAATCACGAATACGAAATCAGGATCATAAGGCGTGGCTTGCTGGCTGGATTCATTCCTATGAATCCGGCATTCGGCGGTTATGACGCAGGGCACTATCTTGGCGCGCTGGTCATGGCGCGTATCCGTCAGGTGGATATCCGAGCGGAAGTCGCCTACATTATGGGCGCAAAGCGTGTACGCCGGGAATTGTTTGGCGGCAAGGATACGGCGACAGTCACCATCTCTCGCCAGGGGCTTTGCTTCAACGCAAGCTGTGCTTCCTTGCTGAAACACACGGATTATGCTGAAATCCTCTTCCATCCCGGCGAGAGGTTGCTGGCGGTGCGCAGTTGTACAAAACGAAATAAAAATGCCGTGGGCTGGAGCAGCCGTTTGATTCCTGCAAAAGAACTGTCCCACGTACTGTTCGATCTCATGGGGTGGAAGGAAAACTGGAAATATAAAAGCACGGCAAACTACTTTTCAAAGAACAATGAACAGGTACTGCTCTTTGATCTCGGCTGCTGTGAATTCCATTTGCCGCCGGGCGAGCAGGGCGAGCGTCCGGTCAGAGCGCTTCCTTCCGATTGGCTGGCAGGCTTCGGCGAAGCCCTGCCGGAATACATGATGCTTTGCAGAAGGGCTTTGGCAAACGTATTGGACGATTGGAGCATCGGCGCATCCGCCACCGCCGTGCCGGGCTTTGCAAGCGGGGTGAAACCGCTCACCCGCAAGGAAACGGAAAGGCGAATCGCGGAAATGGGGGGTACGAATGGATAGCACCGAACAATTGGGGCTTGATCTCATGACCGAAACCGGCAAAAAAAGTCGGGGCGGATTAAGCGATTACAGCGAGCTGAAAAAGGAGAGCGTGCAGCGAGTGCGCGGCGATTTTCTCTCCCCCATATTTAAGCCGAAAATCACCTTTGCCATTGACAGCGTCACCTTCAATATGTCCTGTGTCAACCTGTTCCCGGAGCATCAGCATATTGTCATCAATATTGATGAAGAAAACCAGCGCATTATTATTGAGCCCAGCCAGGATTACGACCGGGACTCGCTCAAATTTGCAACCTTCAATTTGAAGAAGGAAAAGAACAACCCGCGCAAGTGCATGGCAAGAATATTCTGCAGCATGATTTACGATATGATGGGCTGGAACCGCGCCGCCAAATACCGATGCATGGCGATTTATCAGGAACTCGGCGACAAAAGAGTCATCGTTTTCAATCTGGACGAGTGCCTGCAGGTTTTCACCGAGGTAATCGAATCGGCGGGTGGCAAGAAAAAACGCAATACCATTATCAATATGCCGGAGGATTGGAAGGGGCGGTTTGGCTACACGCTGGAGGAATTGGACACCAAGTATAAGGTGGATACCGCCAGCACCTTCATCACGATCGATCACAAGACCGGGGAGCGGCACAATGCCCAAATCAGCGCTAAGCTGCCTACCCCGGAAGAACTGATGCACCGCCCCTACGGAGGGATCAGGATGAACGCGGAGGATGGCGATGAAAACGAATAATCTATCAATTCGGGTTTGCATGAAAAGCAAGAGGATTTTTCTCCCACGCCGGATGATTGGACTGCTGGGAAACCCCACGCACCTCAGCTTCTGGTATGATGAGGAAAATGGGAATCTTCTGATCTCTGCCGCGTCAAAGGAGGATCTGGATGCGTATGAAATCCCGCCCGCTTATTGGGTAAGAACAAAAAACTCCTGTGCGATGGCGCGCATCGCATTTCTGAAAGCCCTGCAATACCGCCTTGGGTGGGAGGATGATGGGCGGTATTCTTTCGAGGGAATCTTGACCAAATCGGGTGAAATCCCGGCTGCCGTATTTCGGATGACAGAAGAAATGACAATAGATCAATAGGAACAGAGGGCGAAAGATTCCGCCTGTTCCTATCATACTGCGATTTTGTGTCGCTAACAAGCCGTAATCCTATCTCATGGCAACGCTTTTGTCGTAAATAGAACACCTCTCTTTCCAAAGGGCTGAATTCTCCGGTGAATTTCGTTGGGAAAAGAGCGAAAATCAGACTCGAATTCCTGAAAACCCTGATTCCATGCGGGTCTCCCCTTTGTCGTAATTATACCGTATGGGCAAATCAGTTACCGTTGTTGATACAATATCAGCAACGGTAACTTCTTTTTTCGCTGTAAATCGGCTGTCAAACGGTTAAAATCAGTGGTTCAACCGTTAAAACACACGCGAGAAGTATTTTTTCAAAATACGATGTTTCAAGCCGGGCGGAGCTTAGCAGCACACTGCTTAAAAACCAAATCGGAGAATGACCAATAAAACCAAATAAACACTGGATCCAACCAGCCTCTCACCCAAAAGGATGAGGGGCTTATTTCTGTAAATTCATCCTTTAGGTTGATGCTTTTTAGAGACTTCTTCATTAAAATTTATATTAGAGGAGGTATGGTGCCAATGAAACTAATCCGAAAACGGCGCAATAGATATGCCTTATTGTTCGCAGCCAGTATTTGTTTGGCGGTGTGGCTCGGGGCGACATTTATGTTAGAAGCAATTTTCGCTTTTGGGGTTATCAGCGCCATCTCTCTTCTTTTACTGGTGAGAGAGAACCGTCTGCTTTATGATGCAACGCTCATCTGGGATAATCGTATCCTTGCGGTGCCATCTGCTCTCATCTCCATGCCGGGCCGCCAAATGAAAAAAGACACTGAGGAAACCGTAGTATCTACCTTTGGTATCCTCATCGGCAGCGAGATTTACCGGTGGGGTCTCGATGGGGTACATGGCGTACGGCTGCACACCGCCCATATTGATCAGGAATGGATGTACCTGACCTTTGGCGACGCAGCTCAGACCATGCGGGTAGATTTGCTGCACGGTATGACTCAACAGCAGGCGGTACTGGATGCCGCACAAAAGCTGCTTCGTGAAACCGGCGTGACTGCAGACATCACCGGATGGTAACGCACCAAAAGCGAGTGATTAATGAAAGAAGGAGTGAGTATTATGGGTAAATTCTGCACAAGCTGCGGCACGGCTCTGAATGAGGGCGCGAAATTCTGTGCAAAGTGCGGAGCCAATGCTTCCCCCGCATCAAAGGAAGTCAGGACGCAGCCCGATCAGGTTGTGCCGAACAGTGAGACCGTTCTGTCAAAGGTCGGCAAACAAATAAAAACCGAAGCAAAAAGCAAGACAGTCGCATATGCAAAAAGTATATTCTCCGAGGCGGCTCCTGCCTATCGATCGGCGGGTGAACTTGCCTTGCCGTCGGAACTGGTACCCGCCACGGGCGATTTTGCAGGAGAAGGGCTGTTGTCATTACTAAAAAGTGGTTTCAGAGGTTTGGCAGGCAGCTTTAAGAAAACCTTGGGTGATAAAAAACGTCTAGGTGTTGTTATTGCCCTTGCGATTATTTGGTTGTTTATCAATCTATTGGCGGCTTTGGATATTTTTCTATTGCCCCTCCAGGTACTTTCCTGGTTGACCGCAGCCCGGGGCAGTCTCATCGGAGGTAGCATCGGCAAGGGGCTGGTAGCAGCTTTATTTGCGCGGCTGATTATCGACAAAGGGATGTTGAAAAGCATAAAGAGCGGTATGAGCAAACTGGTGTCCAGTACAAAGAGCGGCAAGCAAGCCTATGCCCCGCTGCTGATGGGCGCTGGGGCTGCGCTGATGGTCTGCAATCTGATGATTTCTTCAAATTTGCAAAACACCATGGTCTGCGTTGCGGGCTTTGCGCTTTCGGTAAGCGCCCTAACAAGAAATGGTTTTTTGCGGCGGTTGATCGCATCTATTAGCCCTAAAATGCAGCAAGCCGATATCTCCGCTGTTATGCGAGGCTGGGCGCTGGGATTTGCCGCCTTTGCGGCGGTAAGTTTTCTACCCGGCGGAAAAAATGGCTATTTAATTGGGACCTTGCTGCTAATTGTCGGTGGTGTTTTGGCTGTTATAGCTAAAAATTCGAACAAGGAGGTATCATCGAGATGAAAAGAAAAACAGTAATGCGTTGTACAGCAACTATTTTAACAATTCTCCTGATGCTTTTAACAACTATAAGCGTCTTTGCGGTAGAAAAGTTTGATCGCAAGAATTTCAGCGACCCCAAAAAATTTAGAATTACAGCAACGAACATCGGCTCATGGTATGATAAATCTGAAGATGATAACACGTTCGGCACACTATCGGTAAGGTATGTAATAGATAACATGGATGGGGACAAATGGATTTCTGAAGCATGGGCTCAAAAAGTATTATTCAGGCTTGTGAAAACTCCCGCATATCTTCGGGATTTCGGACCCGGTCGAACATTTACTAAAGTTGAAAAAGCATACGGTACTGATAACGTACTTGGAAAAAACGAGGAAACCACGATAGATTTAGATGAAGGCAGGTATTATACCGCAACCGGAAAAGAATGGTGGGCAGCCAATGGAAGACATGCAAAATCTTGGTTTATTAATGATACTTATGTGAACATGCGTTGTTCTTTGCATTTAAAAGAAGAAGAGCCCATAGATGACTTTCTGAAAGAAGTGGAAAAGTCGTATCTAGAAGGTGGAGCTGAATATGAAGAAAATACTGTTGAAGAACTTAGGATAAATGGTAGAAGAGTCCTTTTGAAAAAAAGGTATGAACCATTGGAATTTTATCAAAGCAAAGATTATATGGTAGATTCTCATATATACACAAAGGAAAATTCCAGTACAATTTGGGACTATACCACAATTATTGAGTTCGAAGAATTTCCCGAAATCTATTTAAGCACCACTACAAAGGTAAGTACAAGTTTTCGTTACGAAAAAACGGATGCGTCCGGTGAAATTGACCAATATGCGGAAGATCTGTATCAGGATTATCTAAAACAACTTGAGACAGCCAATAATGAAGTAGCGCTTGAAATGATAAATATCGAACCTGAGGTAATTTATTTAGAGCCAGTCATAGGGAAGACAGTGGGGAAAAAGGAATCGAATAAGCCAGGCTCTTTCGTAATCGGCACTAAAGCCGACAAGGATAAAGGAGAAACTTCCACTTCTATCCCTGAAGCCCTCGCTATTGTCATCATAGGCGGTGCAACTGCAATAATCGGAGCAGGAACCGGCGGCGGATCTGATGATAGTTCCAAAAAGAAAAAAAGCCGATACAAAATGTGCTTGTGTAAAGACTTTGGCGACGCCATCCGTTATGATACTCAACCGGTAACCGTCTATGCAAGGATTGTGGAAATCACGCCTGAAGGGGAAGAAATTGATCGCCCCGATTTAAGTGCCCGAATTGAGATGTTTTCGAGTGGAGGGCTCAAGGTGGAGAGCACCGCCATGGCGGACAATTACATGGGTGCTCTGGTATGCGCCGAGTCTGTCCCCGGCGGACAAAATCCTGACAGCGGGGTTTTAAGCATCAGGTTCAGCGGTGAGGGCGGCTCCTTCCAGAACAATGTCACCTTCCGCTTAGTCGGGAAGCCCTATATTTCCTTCCCTGAGCGAGGAGATTACCTGACGATGACTTTACCTATGCTCTTAGGAGATGGAGAGGTTTATGAAACTCCGGTTATACTGAATGATTTTCTGGAAAAGCCGACCTCATTACGCCTGGATGTGGCGGAGGATGTCCCTCTAAGTTGTAAACTGGAAGAAACAGAAGAAGCAAATGAAACAAGATACCTGCTCAAAGTAAAGAACCTCAGCGCCAAGCCGGAAACGCCTCAAGCTGTCAAGCTAATGTTTGGGATTGGTATCCTGGCTGAAAACGATAAGGAAAAGGCGGAGGAAAGCGTAAATGCAGAGCTTTATCCGGAAGGGCTTTCCATTCGGGAGGTAAAGTTTGATGAAAAGGGTTATGTCTTAATCGACACCTTTGATAATGAGGCTACAGACGAATGGGGCGACGTAGTGCCGACGGATTTTGTTTTGGACTTTGCCGTGCCTGAGAAGAGGGATGATGGGAGACGCATCGTCCGTGTTCTCGCTCCCAAAGATTTCAGTCCTGCTTTCGGAGGCTTAAAAGGAACGGATGAGCGCACTGCCCGTCTGGCAGAGAGATTTCGGTATACCATTCAGGAAACCCAGGGCAACTTGAAAGCATATGAATTTGCTCCCCAGGAAGCTCTGGTAGAGGAGAAAGGCAAACCCTATTACCTGACATTGCCAATTTCCTGTGCCTATGGTCAGGAAAAATACACCTTGGATCTGCCGATTCGTCTCTTAGGCGGAGGACCCGGACCTCTGGCCGGATGGGATGAGGCCTTTGCCGACATGAAAAAAATCGTCAGCAAAGTAGGCGGTATCAGCCCGGAAATAGCCGGAATGCTAAGGGAAAACGGCAAAAAGATGTCAACAGCCGAGCTACGCCTTGTGACGCGCAAAATCTGCCATGATGCTATTATCTATTACACAAAGGATGCTGCCGAATATGAGCAGATTGCCGCGGAACTGGATAATATGCTCTTCTATGCTGAGTGGATGAAATGGTTCGGCGATCAGGCTTTTTCGTATCTGATCAGCACCTATTACGGAAATACGGCTGACGCACTTTTGTCCCCTGCAAAGGACATTTTCGCCGCATTCTTGGGTGAAGTGATTGACTGGCTGCTCTATGATGAAGAAATTAATTTGGATGAACTGGAAACCATAAAAAATATCACCGCAGGCGTTGATAATCTCATAACCAATGCTTTTGATGACGTTCTTGATGACGTGATAGAAAAGAAAGAGATTAGCTTAAAACAGGTTTGTGCGGTAGCAGCAGGTTTCCTTGTTTGGAAAATCGGAAAAAACATTTATGAGAACAGAGATAAAGACGGGAAAATCGATCTATATTCCGCCATTACAGCCCTTACTGCAGACTTAACAGCTATGGGCGTGAAAAAAATAGCAGGCATTTTCTTTAATAAGGCCTTAGAGAGCTCTGCAGTACAAAACGCGTTGAATAAACCGATAAACAAATGGCTGCAGAATATTGTGCCTAATATGGTCAAGGGTAGATGGGTCATCGACGAGCAAGGGGAGTATCTGTTGAAGATCGTAGAGTTTAAGCAATCAGACATTATCAAGAAGTACCTTGAAGAAATCTTTGGCGCGGGTGCGGCAAAAGTCGTAGAAATGGGCGCAGAAGCTGCTCAGGATTGGCTGAATTCCACCGGTAGCGGCGAAACCCCTGTTGATCTTTCGGCATGGCCTCGGATAAGCTGGATCATTGAATCCAAGGAACAAAACGGCAAAAAGGTAGCTTCCATGATTTCCGTTGATCTCAGCTTCGAAGCGGTAGGTAAGTTCTTTGACTATCTATTTGGGGAGCTTTTTGGCGAAGTGCCTTTTGCCACGGAAACAAAATCGCTGCCGGTTGATCCGCCTTATCTGCCCGAAAAGAGTTTTGACACGCTCTAATCGGATGGGAGTGCGGAAAATCAAAGGCTTTTCCTCCTGACCGTCCTGTATCTGTTTGGCGTGGATTGGCGTGAAAAGCGGGATAGCGAACAACAATGAAAGGAGCGTCGAGATGGCAAAGAAGAAAAATATCAAAAACATCCCTCTGCCCATCCTAATTTTGATTTGTGCCACGCTGCTGTTTGCCATGTACATAAGTCTCAGTACGCTGTCGCTGGCGATATGGGGAGAGAGCGTCATGGGTACGGTGGACAGTTACCAATCTCGGCTGGATGACACGAATGCGGGACCAAATCGTTCCCGCACCGTATCGAAGGGCTATTGGTTTATGGCAAACGGCAAGGAGTATCGGGGCTATGTAATGTATTCAAGTGACGAGGCGTGGCCGAGCTTGGACGAGGGCGAAACACGCTCAGAGCGCATCCGATACCTTGACTTTTTCCCCTACATCAACAAGCCCTCTGCGCTGTGCGAATTTGACGAGATGGGCGAGGCAGCGATCATTTATCATATTCTCGCACCCATCGGTTATCTGCTTTTGCTTCTGCTTGTTATACGCACAGCCAGAGGCGGGAAAAAGAAGAAACCGGCGGCGAGGAAACCCACCACGCCTAAAATAATCGAAACAAGGAGTGATTCAAATATGTTTTGCCATAACTGCGGAAATAGGCTACCGGAGGGCGCGGCCTTTTGTTCAGGCTGCGGTGTGAAAATGCAGGCCAGCGCCCCTAACGTCTGCACTGCCTGTGGCATGGAACTACCGGACGGTGCTGAATTTTGCATCGGCTGCGGCAAGGCCGTGAGCCGGGCTGCATCGGAAACGGTCACACCGATCCAAGCGGCACATTCCGCACCTCCGCAAGGAGGCGCTGGGCTGGTCGGTTTTTCCGATAGATGTAATTCGCCGGAGATACTGGTCGCTGCGCAGAAAAACAAAAAATTCTCCATTGGCTGTATGTGGATATTGGTTTTTGTGCCGCTTATCGGTTTTCCCGTCGCTGGTCTGCTGATGGACGATTTTCCCTTTGGAGAATCTCTCGTTATCGGCGTTGGCATTGCTCTTATCATGCTGGTCGTTAATTTGCTGGCGCTGCG
>ENA-UOOK01003587-UOOK01003587.1-fermentation-metagenome-genome-assembly--contig:-NODE-3587-length-17497-cov-7.649581_pt1 | contig 17497 bp, 13 predicted proteins | sample MGYA00245777_ERZ724023 | MGnify/ENA primary metagenome ERZ724023 (study PRJEB28704, sample SAMN03018312) | fermentation metagenome | biome: anthropogenic terrestrial biome; feature: soil; material...
GCGATCAGCGGGTTTATGGACGGGATGAAATCAGCGGAAAAAATTGTGTCTCAAAAGCGGTCTCAAATTGAAGAGGAACTTCCGCGGTTTGTTTCCACCGCGGCACGGGAATTGGAGTCAAGCCATGACGTGCTGTCTATTCTGGAAGGGTACCGGGAAAGCGCAGGGCCTGTTTTTCGAAGTGAACTGGATACGGTTATCGCCGATATGAAATCCGGCTCACAGGAACAGGCGCTCATCCGGATGGAAGGGCGGGTCGGGAGCGCAATGCTCAGCCAGGTCGTGCGCGGGCTTGTGGAAGTTCTGCGCGGAAACGATGAATCTATGTATTTTTCTATGCTGTCCCATGATTACCAGAATTACGAGATTCAAAATCTGGAAAAGCAGGCAAGAAAACGGCCGGGAGAAATGAAAAAATATTCTTACTTGATGATGATCTGTTTTATTGCCATGTACGTCTACGTTATGCTTGTCCAGGTCTTTGAGTCTTCTGCTAACTTGTTTTAAGAGAGGCGGTATTTTGTGCATCTTATAAAATCCAAACGCGGCGAAATGATGATTACCGCCTGTGTCCTGCTGATGATTGGTATGTTCATATTCGCTTTTGTTTTAAAAACATATCCGGTTTTTAAGGAAGGGCAGCAGCTGAATACTTATGCAGCGGAACTTTGCCGGGTAGCGGAAATTTCCGGGCGTGTCGGAGACGAAACCACGGAAAAAGAAAAGAAATTAAACCAGACAATGCACATTTCCCCGCAGATTGTCTGGTCAAAAACGGGGAAAGTCCAGCTGAATCAGGGAATTGACGTCACCTGTTCCCTGACGGAAAACATCGGCCTGTTCGGCGGAATGGGCTCTTTTCCGGTTACGCTCCGCGGACATGCAACCGGACAGTCGGAGGTGTATTGGAAGGATGATTGATTTACTGCATAATAAACGGGGCAGCATGATTATCTGGGCTCCCGTTATTCTCATTGTGGGCCTGATGTTCGGAACGTCGCTGTTTGAACAATCCCGGCTGACAAGTATTGCGCAGAAAAGCCGTGACGCGGTGCAGGCTGCCATGACGGAAGTCTGCTCGGACAATTCCCCCCGTTTGTACGGCGGATTCCGGGAAGGGTATGCCGGCGGATACAAACTGGAAAACACCAGCACCTGGACGGGAAATGTAACGTCCGGCGATATTCTTTCAAAAGTTGACCGGACACTCGGCACGGCAGGCGGCGTGAAAACGTCAGACGGGAAATTGGTTTATAAAATATCCGATTTTACCGTAAACATTAAAAACAGTTCCCTTGCTCCGGCTGATACGGACAGCAATCCGCAGTTTTCCGGAACCGCCCATTATACGCTGACGGTACCGTTATCCTTCGGCTGGTCTGCGCTTCCTCCAATGGTAACTTCCATAGAAGTAAAATCAGGCTATTCGAAGCAGGGCGAGATCGAAAATGAAGGCAGCACCGGCGGAGATTCCGGAGGGACAAAAGTATCCGGAGTCAAGTTGGAAAACACTTCTATTACTCTGAACAAAGGGGACACGGATGTGCTGAATGCGTCCATTCTGCCGGATGATGCGGAAGACCGGAGCCTTTCATGGGTCAGCACAAATGAAAATATCTGTACGGTTACGCAGACCGGCGCCGTCACCGGCATGAATCCCGGAGAAGCTGCGGTGATGGTGTTCTCCGGCAGTGGGCAGACAGCCCGGTGCGGCGTAACCGTCGTAAGCCCCGTCAATGGGATATCACTGGATAAATCCTCCGTGTCCATGATACAGGGCGCGTCGGAACAACTGAACGCAGCGGTCAGCCCAGACGACGCCAGCAACAAAAACGTATCCTGGGTATCCTCGAATACTTCCGTCTGCACAGTAAGCAGTTCCGGAAAAATAACCGCCGCGGGGGCCGGACAGGCTGTTGTTTCCGTCATGACCCAGGAAGGTGGATACTTCGCCGAATGTGCGGTTACCGTCACAATTCCAGTTTCCGGCATTTCACTGGATAAAACCGAACTGCATATGGCGAAAGGCACGGCGGACAAATTAACCGCCTCCATCTATCCCTCCGGAGCAGCACAGCAGGAGGTCTTATGGGCGTCTTCCAATTCTTCCGTTTGCACGGTTGACCAGAGCGGGAATATTTCGGCGGTTAATGCCGGGACGGCAGTTATCTCCGCAACGTCGAAGAATGGAATGCATATCGCGTCCTGCAAGGTAACGGTAGCCATTCCGGTTACCGGAATATCATTAGACTTATCCAATCTGACATTAATTAAGGGTAAATCTTATGCCCTGCGGGCTACGATTTCTCCGCCTGACGCAACAGATAAGAATATCTCCTGGGTTTCTTCTGATTCGTCGGTTGCCTCTGTTTCCAGCAGCGGAACAGTTTACGCAATCAGCACGGGTTCTTGTACGGTTACTGCCACAACGGAGGATGGCGGATTCAGTGCTGAATGCAGTGTTACGGTTAAACCGAAACTATACCATGTTAATTTGAAAGCTGGTCCTGGCGGATCTGTTTCCGGCGGCGGAACGTATTCAACCGGATTCGCGTGGATAGACGCCAAACCCGATGACGGATACGAATTTAAGCAATGGTCGGATGGAAGCAAGGAGGCATCACGCCTCTTACTCCTTTATAACGATATAACGCTTACAGCAGAATTTTCAAAAATAGATATTGATAATTTATTTACCATTAGAGATCATTATTCTGGTTCTGGCTGGTCTTTTATAAAAGATGGATGTGAAATTGTAGGCTACAGTTCAACAGCCGAGATTCAAAATGTGGTAATACCTTCAGTAATAAAAGGGGAAAAAGTTGTTGCACTGCATTCATCAATAGATGACAACGATCCATGGTACGACGGTATTTTTTACTCAAATCATAATGTTAAAACAGTAACCATTCCCAGTTCAGTCAAATACATTGAGAACAGTGCTTTTTGTGATTGTGATTCAATAACTTCAATAAGAGTCCCCAATACAGTTAAATATATTGGAAGGGCCGCATTTGAGGGTTGCAACTCTTTGTCTTCTATAAACATACCGAACTCTGTAACGAAAATTGAAGAAAGGGCTTTCGAATGTTGCCACGCATTGACTTCAATCAAAATACCAAATTCAGTTACAGAAATTAAAGAAAGTGCTTTCCGTCAGTGTACATCCATATCTTCCATAACAATTCCTGCATCAGTAACATCAGTTGGAAATGGTGCCTTTTGTGAATGGGAATCAAACCAGACCATTTATGTGCATGGAAAATCTTCTCAATCGGAGGCAGATGCTGCATGGGGCAAAAATTGGCGCTATAATGGCTATGTATTTTTCGACACACCAATAAAAGCAAGAATTGTGTACTGTGGTTAGTGTGATATCAGGCAGCCGTAATTTTCACCGGCTGCCTCATTTTATATCAAATGGAAGGTGAAATTTTGAAACTTGTCTATATCTGTTCTCCGCTCCACGGGGACATCAAAAACAACATCCGAAAGGCAGACGAATACTGCGTGTATGCGCTGCATCAGGGCGTTATTCCCCTGGCTCCGCACACTATTTTTACCCGATACCTGGATGACAACATTCCGGAACAGCGCCAGCGCGGCCTTCAGATTGGTACCGAATTGCTGAGACGGTGCGACGAACTCTGGGTTTTCGGCAAGACCGTTTCGCCCGGTATGACGAGCGAAATCAATACCGCCCAGGTCCTTAAAATTCCGATTCGGTGTATACCGGAAACTGAAATACAGACAGAATTACCGCCTTGAACAGGGGGGAATCTAAAGTGCTGAATATGGCCATTGAGATGGGCCGCCTGGTGGCTAGCCCGGAACTCAAGCACACAAGTAAAAAAATAGCGTTTACCCGGTTCACTCTTGCGGTTGACCGGGGCTACAAAAAAGAGGGTAAAAAACGCGGCACCGATTTTATCAATTTTGTTGCGTGGCGTTCCAATGCCGAATATGCCTGCAAATATCTGCGTAAAGGCCGTCTTGCGGTGGTAAGAGGCAAGATGCAGACGCGAACCTATCAGGATACCCAAGGGGTTCGGCACAAGGTGTTCGAAATTGCAGCCGATGAAATTCACTGTCTTGGGAATCCCGTAAAAAAAGATGGGCAGGCAGTAAAAGAGTAAAAGATGGAGGCAGCCAATGACGGAATCAGAGAAAAAATTAAAATACATATCGAATCTTGCAAAGAAAACAGCCCGGAAAATTACGGCCGGCCCGCAGGACTGGGCGGCATTTTTGAAAGTGGCGGCGAAATTCTACAAATACTCATTTCAGGATCAACTTTTGATTTATGCCCAACGCCCGGATGCCACGGCCTGCGCAGCCTATGATGTTTGGAATAACCGGATGAACCGCTGGGTAAAACGCGGTGCGAAAGGAATCGCACTTTTGCCAGAAAACCGGGACAATCCGCATATCAAATATGTTTTTGACGTTAAAGACACTCAGGGAGGCAGAAACGCTCATAGACTGTACCTTTGGAATATAAAGCCCGAATACTATGGCTCAGTAAATAAAATACTTACCGGTAACGATTCGGAAATAAATTTTCCTGATGACCTCATGAAATCTGCGGCTGATATTGTTGATCAGGAGAAATATAATGAGATTCTTCCCAATGTGATGGAATTGCGGGGCGGAAGTCTTCTGGAAGAAATGGATGAGCAGAATGTCAGTGTGATTCTTCGTAATATCTTGACGGCCAGCGTTCAATATGCTGTTTTTACCCGCTGCGGGGTTGAGGCCGGGCAGTATATCACAGATGATGATCTCCGCGGGATTGTAAATTTCAATACAGACGCTTCCCTGTCCTGTTTAGGAAACGCAGTGGCAGAGCAGTCCAAAACACTGCTGCGGCATATCGAGCGGACAGTAAAACAACTGGACAGAGAAAAGCAGGCCCTTGAAAATCAGCAAAAAATAGAATATAATGAGTTTGGCGATTTAAAGCGAAATTTTGGGAAGGAAGATGACGCTCATGGAAGAGCTGACATACAAGAAGAACGGGGATTACCTGATTCCGGATCTGGAAATGGATCCGCAGCCGGAAGGCAAGGTCGGAAGATACGGGATAATGAGAGAAAAGTATCTGAAAGAACACCGCTCCGGGACTTACACTTATCTGGTACTGCAATGCAAACTCAAGCAGCATCTTCTGGATATCGACCGGGAAGCGGAGGAAATGGAGGACCGGCTGACGAAGCAGATGAAGAAACAGCGCGGGATAACCGAACAGCTGAAGGCGACCGATCAGATGCGCTGGGTGCAGGAAATGAACAACATCCAGAACTCGGTAAAAGAAATTATTCTGAACGACCTGATTTACAGCTAAAGAATGATTTTCAGGCGGCGGATTTAAAACCCGCCGTTTTTTCTTCGGAAGCTGCAGATGATCTGCCACAGCAGCTAAGCCTGTTTCCAACAGAACAGGAGCAAAAAGAACAGGTTCAGCAGGCGGAGGATGAAAAGTCCTCCGCTTTTTCGATCCCTCAGGAAGATGTTACGCGCGCCCTGCTGGAAGGGGGTAATACCGAGGGAAGCAAATACCGCATTAGCGAATGGTTCCAGCATCAGCACAGCACAAAAGAGACTATCGCTTTTTTAAAGCACGAATATGGGACGGGCGGACAGACAGTTACTTTTTCCGATGGCTGGGACGGGGATATATGGTATAACCCTAAAGGATTTTTTGTTTCCCGAAACTGGGCTAATTACCACATGACCTGGGAAAAGGTTGCAAAACAGCTGCATGACCTCGTTTTAGCTGGAAGATACCTGACACCAGAAGAACAAAAGCAATACAATGAAAAATACAGGAAAGCTATATCTGACGCCATAGATGCCCATACTACGCAGAAAATTGAAAATTCCAGCATTGACACTGCCCTGCAAAAGTGGAATGGAAATATCGAAAGTAAGCATGCCGTCGTCCGGTATTTTGAGGAAGGCCATTCCAATAAAGAAATTGCCGCATTTCTCCGTGCGGAATACGGTAACAATCTTCCATCATTTCCCGTCACGGTTAGCAACACTGTTCTGAAGGTCTCCTGGGAAAAAGCATATCAGCGGATTTCCCGTTTAATCCTGGATGACCGCTTTTACACGCAGGAAGAGCAGGACAATTTAGACAATATCGATCCGGTGACATTCAAAAAGAAATTGGCTGAATCCGGAATTGTGGATGGTAAGGTGGTAGATGAATCCAAACTTGAAAATGATCCATTTATCCAGCAAGTCCGGGCCACCGTAAAACACTTATCTGCCCAGGATCAGGAATCTCCGGAAACTGAAAATCGGAGCAAAGGCAGTATTTCAAAGGCACAGGATGCCCAAAAACAGCTACTCCCGCACAATTTCCGTATTACCAACGACCACCTGGGCGAGGGCGGACAAAAGACAAAATATGCATACAATGTTCAGGCAATCCAAACTTTAAGATTAATCGAGGCTGCAAACCGTGCGGTTACTCCGGAGGAACAGGAAACCCTTTCCCGGTATGTCGGCTGGGGCGGTATCCCGCAGGCATTTGACGTAAAAAATAAGAAATGGGCAAAAGAGTATGCCGAGCTGAAAGGGATGCTGTCAGCCAGCGAATACGCCGCTGCGCGTGCTTCTGTTCTGAACGCCCACTACACTTCCCCAATCGTCATCAAGGCAATTTACAGGACACTAGCGCGCTTTGGCTTTCACACAGGGAATATCCTCGAGCCTGCCTGTGGTATCGGCAACTTTTTTGGCCTGGTTCCGGACAGCATGAATAAATCCAAACTGTACGGCGTAGAGTTGGACAACATCACGGGGCGGATCGCCAAACAGCTTTATCCCGATGCAAAGATTACGGTCGATGGTTTTGAAAAAATCGATTTCCCCGATAATTTCTTTGATCTGGCAGTTGGCAACGTCCCGTTTGGGGAGTATCAGCTGGCCGACCGGAAATATGACCAGTACAAGTTCCTGATCCACGACTATTTCTTTGCAAAATCCCTGGACAAAGTGCGGCCGGGCGGCCTGATTGCTTTTATCACCAGCAAGGGAACCATGGACAAACGGGATTCCAGTGTGCGCCGGTACATTTCGGAACGAGCCGTGCTTCTGGGCGCTGTGCGGCTGCCGAATACCGCGTTCCTGAAAAACGCCGGGACGGAAGCCACCAGCGATATCCTGTTTCTTCAAAAACGGGAGAGCCTTTCCGGTGAAGAGCCGGAATGGCTGGAAACCGGGGAAACAGAAGACGGGGTTCCCCTCAACCGGTATTTCCTCGAACATCCGGAAATGATGCTCGGCAAAATGGCGTTTGACAGCCGTATGTTCGGCGATCGAAAAGAAACGACCTGCAGCCCCATAGAAGGGACCGATTTTGAGGAACAACTCAAAACGGCCCTTTCTTTCGTTTCCATGCCCAACCGGGAAACAATGGAAGTTGATGCTCCATCCCCGGAAAATCCAGAGCAGCGTGAATCGATTCCGGCCGACCCGGACGTGCGGAATTTCAGCTTTACCTTTGTTGACGGCGGCGGGCTGTATTTCCGTGAAAATTCCATGATGAATCCTGTTGACGTTTCCACTGCTGCAAGGGATCGTATCTGCGGAATGGTCAGCCTGCGGGACTGCACACGCCGCCTGATCGACATGCAGATGGATGGTGCGGACGATACGGCCATTCAGAACACGCAGAAACGGCTTAACACTCTGTACGATACTTTTACCGCAAAGTACGGATTAATCAACAGCAGCGCCAACAAGAGGGCATTCCAGCAGGATTCTTCGTATTGTCTGCTCTGCTCCCTGGAAGTCATTGATGAGGACGGGAAACTGGAGCGCAAGGCCGACATGTTCGCAAAACGCACTATCCGTCAAAAGACCGTTATCACGTCTGTTGACACGGCAAGCGAAGCACTCACCGTATCTCTCGGTGAAAAAGCATGTGTTGATCTTGACTATATGGCGTCCCTTCTCGGCGGGCCTGAAAATAAGGATAGTATTCTCAAAGACCTTCAGGGGGTGATTTTTAAAGATCCGGATACCGGCGGCGGACCGTATGAAGGTTGGGTTACGGCAGATGACTATCTTTCCGGAAACGTGAGAAAAAAGTTCAGCGCCGCCAGGGAAGCGGCTCAAAAAGATCCGGCATTTTCCATTAATGTGGCCGCACTCGAAAAAGTCCAGCCCAAAGACCTGGATGCGTCGGAAATTGACGTCCGGCTCGGGGCAACATGGGTTGACCCTGCATACATTGACCAATTTATGTATGAGACGTTTGACACGCCGGCTTATCTTCAGGACAGCCAAGGGATTAAGACCCGGTTCTCCCCCGTATCCGGTGTCTGGAACATCAGCGGGAAAGGACAGGACAACTCTGACAGCGTACCGGTTCATATTACCTATGGCACCAACCGTATCAATGCGTATAAAATCCTGGAGGAAACCCTAAATTTGAGAGCCGTCCGGATCTTTGACAGGGAAGAAAATGCCGACGGGAACGAGCAGCACATTTTGAACCCTAAAGAGACCGCTATTGCCCAGCAGAAACAGGAAGCAATCAAGCAGGCTTTTAAAGACTGGATCTGGAAAGACCCGAAACGCCGGGATGATCTCTGTAAGACATACAATACCCTGTTCAATTCCACCCGGCCGCGCGAATATGACGGGAGCCATCTAACGTTTCCGGGAATGAATCCGGAAATCACGCTGCGGCCTCACCAGCTGAATGCCGTGGCACACCAGCTTTACGGTAAAAACACTCTGTTGGCGCACTGCGTAGGGGCAGGAAAAACGTATGAAATGGTCGCGGCCGCTATGGAAAGCAAACGCCTCGGCCTCTGCCACAAAAGCCTGTTTGTCGTCCCAAACCACCTGACCGAGCAATGGGGCGGCGATTTTCTGCGCCTGTATCCCGGAGCCAACATTCTTGTGGCAACGAAAAAAGACTTTGAGCCTCTAAACCGGAAGAAATTCTGCGCCCGGATTGCGACGGGCGACTACGACGCCGTGATTATCGGACATTCGCAGTTTGAGAAAATTCCGGTGTCGAAGGAACGCCAGGTTGCCATGATTCGGGAACAGATTGACAGTATCGAATGGGGAATCGACCAGGCAATGCAGGAGCAGGGTGAGACCTTTACCATCAAGCAGATGGAAAAAACGCGAAAAAGTCTGGAAACCAAGCTGCAGCGCCTAAACGATGACAGCAGAAAGGATGATGTGGTAACTTTTGAGGAACTCGGTGCTGACCGGCTGTTTGTGGACGAGGCAGACAGTTTCAAAAACCTTTTTCTGTACACAAAAATGCGCAACGTGGCGGGAATCGGGCAGACTGAGGCGCAGAAATCCACTGATATGTACACGAAATGCCGATACATGGATGAGCTGACCGGCGGCCGCGGGATAACCTTTGCAACCGGTACGCCGATCAGCAATTCCATGACGGAATTATATACCATGATGCGGTATCTGCAATACGACACCCTCCAAGATCTGGGCCTCGGCTATTTTGACAGCTGGGCGGCGGCTTTCGGAGAAACGGTGACAGCAACGGAGCTGGCCCCTGAAGGGACGGGGTTCCGCACAAAGACAAGGTTTGCCCATTTTTTCAACCTTCCGGAGCTGATGAATCTCTGGAAAGAGGCGGCGGATATCCAGACCGCCGATATGCTGAATCTGCCTGTCCCGGAGGCGGAATATGTCAATGTGGTTACAGAACCGAGTGAATTTCAGAAAGAAGGCGTTGAAAAACTTGGCCAACGGGCAGAAGATGTCCGGAACCGGCTGGTCGAACCGTGGCAGGATAACATGCTCAAGATTACGAGCGACGGGAGGACGCTGGCCCTTGACCAGCGGCTCATGAATCCTCTGCTTCCGGACGATCCGGACAGCAAAGTGAATGCCTGCGTCAAGAACATTCTGGACGTTTGGCGGGAGTCCACACCTGTCAAAGGGACACAGCTTGTTTTTTGCGATCTCTCAACGCCAAAGCGGATCACTGAGGAAACGGATGAAACATTTACCGATGTATATAATGACATCCGTCTGAAACTAATCCGGCAGGGTGTCCCCAAAGATCAGATTGCATTTATCCATGAAGCAAATACAGAAGTCCGGAAAGCGGCCCTTTTTGCAAAAGTCCGGAAAGGTGAAGTCCGTGTCCTGCTCGGCTCTACCGCCAAAATGGGGGCCGGAACAAACGTTCAGGACCGGATGGTTGCAGAGCATCATTTAGACTGCCCCTGGAAACCCCGTGACATTGAGCAGCGGGAAGGACGAATCCTGCGCCAGGGAAACAATAATCCAAAGGTGAAAATCTTCCGTTATGTCACAAAAAATACGTTTGACAGCTATAACTGGCAATTAATAGAAAATAAACAGAAGTTTATTTCTCAGGTTATGACCAGCAAATCCCCGGCGCGGAGCTGCGAGGACGTGGACGAATCCGTCCTCTCCTATGCAGAAGTCAAAGCGCTTGCGACCGGCGATCCGCGAATTAAGGAGAAGATGGACCTCGACATCCAGGTAACCAAGCTAAAGATGCTCCGCTCCGGTTTCCAATCGCAGCACTTCCGGCTCGAAGACAGGCTCCTGAAATATTACCCCAAAGCAATCCAAATATCAAAGGAACGGATTGCAGGGCTGGAAAAAGACCTGGAATTTCTAAAAAGCCGCCCGGTGCCGAAGGGAAAGAATTTCACCATGGTTGTGAATGGTATAGCTTATACAAGCAGAAAAAAAGCGGGAACAGCGTTGATCAATGCGTGCGGGAAGCTGAATTCTAAAAAGCCGCAGGCGGATATTGGCGAATACCGCGGCTTTTCTCTGAAGTTACAGTTTGACCCGCTGAACCGAAAATTTCATGCGGTTCTGAAGCACGAAGCCAGCCATTCCTGTGAGCTGGGGCTCGATGCGGTTGGGAATATTGCCAGGCTGGACAATCTACTGGACAGCGTTCCGGGACAGTTGGAAGATGCGCGCGAGAGCCTGAAAACTATGAACCGGCAGGTGGAAGAATCGAAAGAAGAGCTAAAGAAAACATTCCCGCAGGAACAGGAGCTTGCGGAAAAATCCGAAAGGCTTAACCGGCTGACGCTGGAACTGGACGGCAGCCATCCGCATAGACCAGAGAAGGAAGAAAGCAGAAAGTCCATCCCTGCATCCCTTTCCGACCGGCTTGAAAAAGCGCAGGAAAATACCGATCTTGCAAAGGAAAATTCCACCGCCCGGCAGTCTGGAGAAAAAGAATTCTGATATCGAAACAGAGCCACAATCCTGATATCTGATGGGTTGTGGCCCTGAATTTATTGTAATAGACAGTGCTGACCTGAAGGAAGGAAATCAATATGACGGAATACGATTTTATTTATACTGTGTGCAATGGTGCTTTTAGTATGAATGTACGCACTGGATACCGTATCTGCGCAGCAAACAGAAAAAGGGCAATGCAGGCGGCAAAACGATTAGACAGCATCCTTTCTGAGTCCTTCGACTTGCAATGCTATTTTGAACTTAATCCGACCCCGCATATAACTGTGAAGGGAACAGACCGGATACATCAAAAAGACAGGCACCCAGCACTTATTGGATTTCAGGTACAGAAGAACTTTGACAGTCCGCAAAAATTGTTAGGTTATCCGATTTTTTCTGATGATGATTTTAAGGAAGTGACACAAGCAGACTTCGTACAAGAATTGGTAAATACATACTCAGGTATTATGAAGGCAAAAGACAAAACACGTTTGGGGTTTGAATGTATCAGTTATGCAATAGAGAAAATTAAAAATCAAAATAATCCTTTGGATTAATGTCTTTCCAATGCTTATACCTATCTGCTCCCTCCATATCGGTCCATTTCGTGCTAATACCTTCATGTAAACAACGCCGATATGCTTCTTCTCCCATTAGTGTCCGAGTCTTATGTAAATTCTTCTGCGATACGTGTCTGCCATACTTTTTTTGATTAGCAAATCCGCAGAAATAGACTTTATTTGATTCTTCTATGTCACGGCGATATTTTGCAATGTGGCGTGGTTCGACTGGTCTGGTTGATGTTATATGCTGAGGTATTTTTTTATTAATTGCTTTCAAAAAATCAAATGGGCTGTATTTATGATTTGGATCATACTTAATATGAAATTCTCTGATAATCATATTATAAATTTTTTTTGAAAAAGGAATCGTAACGTTAAATCCAGGCTGTACCTGAAGCTCAAAATACGCCCCTGTCATTATAATTCCAAACGCAAGTACAAATGGTGTTTGGTCAATGAAAAAAAAAGTATCAGCGATGACACCATTATATACAATCTGAAATTGTTGTCTGGGTTCTTGCTTTGCTCTCATTTCTTCATAAAGTTGTTTTAAATTCATCAATTTCAAAGTAATTACTTCCCTGCGGCTGAATGATTTTGGATGCCCAGATAGTCCAGCAAAGCCGTTTCCAGCAGCCGGGAATAGTTGACGCCCTTTTGTTCCGCCGCCTCTTTCAGCCAGACCGGGAGAGTGATGTTTGTTTTAACGCGTCGGTTGTCCAGTTCATTTTTCACCAAGTCTGGGAAAACAGTGACAGGAGAAACAAGATATCCAGGTGCCGTATCAGGATCAATTTTTGGACTTTTCGATGGCTTCGGAATGACTTCCCCGTCTTTTTCCATCCCATATAGATGCAAGCCGAGAGCATCAGCGGCTTCTTTCTGCGCAGCTTCAAAATCTGAGCCAAAGCTAATGCAGCCAGGCAGATCAGGAAAATATACGCTGTACCCGTCTTTACTGGGTTCAAATATGGCCAAATATGTTACTCTGCGCATTATCGGCAGCCCCTTTCAGAATACAGGCATTGCCGTTCATTTCAGCCCGGCCTGTTTTTTTATACTGTTCAATGTACCGAGGGGGATATCTCCGGAATGATTCGGAACCGTAACCTTTCCAGGCTTATAAGGATGTTTCAGCTGAATATGGGATCCCTTTGTCCGGTCAGGAATTTCTGTCCACCCGTCTTTGTGAAGCATCTTTAAAATATCCCGTACTGTCATCATTCCCCCTCCTAACAATTCTATCATACGCCTAAAATATGCGCATGTAAAGTAGGTGTGCATATTTTGAGAGTGTAAATTTTGGCCCTAGTCATTTTTTAAAAATTTATTCGGAAAGGAGTCATTCATCTTGAATCAAAATGACAAAGTGAAGGAACTTTCTCAGCGATTGTCGGAAGGAGTGCAGCAAACCTTCCAGAGCGGACGCTTCAAGCAGTACCTGAAAGCTGTTTCCGCTTTCCACCAGTATTCCGCGCGGAACGTCATATTGATTTTTCTGCAAAAGCCCAGCGCAACGTATGTGGCCGGTTTCGAAACATGGAAAAAACTCGGCCGGTATGTCCGGCGGGGAGAAAAGGGTCTTTCAATTTTTGCACCGGTCAAAGTTTCGGAAAAAATCGATAAGCCGGTTATGGACGACAACGGAAAGCCGGTGCTTGATGAAGATGGAAATCCGAAAACAGAAGCGGTCAGTGAAGTTAGAATCCGATTCCACCCTGCCGCGGTTTTCGATGTTTCACAAACCGAAGGCAAGCCCCTTCCGGCGCTCTGCGATGAATTGCAGGGCGCCGTTCCTGATTTCCAGAAGATTTTTACAGCCGTTCAAAACATCAGCCCGTACAAAATCTCATTCGAACAAATGCCGGACGATGAGAAAGGATATTGCTCCCATTCAGAACAGAAAATTGCAATCCGGTCCGGGATGAGCGACGCGCAGATTGTGAAAACTCTGCTTCACGAATATGCGCATGCCGTGCTGCACAACGGCGTGAAAAAAAGCCGGGAACAGAAAGAAATTGAAGCGGAGAGCGCTGCGTTCATTGTTTCAAATTTTCTCGGTATCGACACTTCCGGTTACAGTTTCGATTATGTTTCCTCCTGGAGTTATGGCATGAACCCGAAGCAGCTTTCGAATATTCTGGACAACATCCAGGACAGCGCAAATTCCATCATCAGCCGGATACAGGGAGAGATGAAAACCCTTGAAAAGGCACAGGAGCGGCCGCCGCAAAAACTTCCGCAGCGGCTGTCGGAGGCATTAAAAAAATCGGAAAAACAAAACAGCGAAAAGGAGATGATTCCGAATGGAAAAGTCATTGCTCAATGACGAAGAAACCGAAATTATGAAAGTTTTGGAAAGTCTGCCGCAGCCGGAAAAAATAAAAATTCTTGAGGATTCGATTGCCTCGGAGCCGGAAGAATCAGACCGCCGCGTTCTGCGATCCCTTATCTTAAAGTTGAAGAAGGCCGATCGCGGAGCTTCTGGCTGACCCTACAGGCGAGCATTGCAAGTGGATATCCACTTGCCCGTTTTTGAAATTTCCGGCTTCCGGCCGTCATTCAAAAACTACTCGTTAGGGGTTCCCCCTAATACCCCGGAATTTTCAACCGGAACAAGAATCTTCAACCGCCTTTTGTTGAAAATCATTTAGAAGGGTACAAACATATGGATAAAAAACGGAAAAGAGATCGGAATGTTTTGCTCCGCTTCTCTGAAGACGAAATGAAGCTTTTACAGAAGAAAATGGAGGAAGCAGGTATTCATAACCGTGAAGCCTATCTTCGAAAAATGGCGCTGGACGGCTACATCATCAAAGAAGATTATTCCATGCTGAAGGGGGTGATCTATGAACTGAACCGTATCGGAAACAACTTCAACCAGGTGGCCAAAGTTGCGAATACCTACGGAGACGTTAACCAATCCGAACTGAAAGCTATCAAAAAGGATCTGGACAAGATATGGCAACTACTTTTATCACTGGCATAGAAGTCCGGCCGGGCCGTTCCCCCGTGGCCACTGCGCACGATTCCATTGCCTATATTGAAAATCCGGAAAAGACACGGAACGGCGAGCTGGTTTCGTCTTTTCATTGCTTTCCGGAATCCGCATATTTTGAAATGATAAAAGCGCAGCAGGAATTTGAACGCAGAACCGGCCGGAAAGTCGTCCGGGATTATGGAGGGAAAAAGAAATCTTACATCCTTATGACCATGCGCCAGTCATTCGCTCCGGGGGAAGTTACGCCGGAAGAAGCGCACAAGATCGGGTGCGAACTGGCCCGGAAGTTTCTCCAGGGAAAGTACCAGTACGTCATTGCAACCCATGTTGACAAGGCTCATATCCATAATCATTTCATTTTTAACGCTGTTGGAAGTGATATGAAAAAATTCCACTTAACCACGAAAACCCATTGCCATTTGAGCGAACTGAGCGATAAGCTCTGCGAAGAACACGGCCTTTCCGTTGTTGTCCCGTCCGAATGGCAGAAGCGGAGGTACACAAATGAAAGGGTGACTTCCTATCGGACAATTTTAAAAAATGATATTGACCAGTGTATCGCCGCAGCGCAGAGCTACGGCGATTTTCTTAACCGTATGAAGGAGATGTATTACATTGACGACACGGGAAAATATTTACGTTTCCGCAGCCGGACAAACGGCCAGCAGCGGATGATCCGTTCGTATACGCTGGGGAAAGGATACAGCCGGAAAGAAATCCAAAGGCGGACAGCGAAGGAGGAAGAACTGGATAATCCGCTGACCTATACGCAGAAACTGCGGAATATCGAAGCCATGATCCACGCTGTCGGGTATATCCGGAAAAACGGATCTGATTTTGAAAGCCAGTTCCAAAAAATACGGGAGGCCATGGAGAAAACACAGGATGCCCTGGACTCGGCGCGGAAACAGCTTGAAAAAGCAGAGGCTGTCTCAGAATGCCTGGATACCGTTTCACGGTACCAGCCTGTATATGACCGGTACCGTTCGGCCGGAGTTCCGGAACAGTACCGGCAGGAACACCAGGATGAATATGAGCTGTACCTTTCCGCCCAAAAACTCTTGAAAGAAAACCGGATTGCTCCGGACAAGCGGGAAGCATTCTGTTCGGAACTGAAAAGCATCCGCAGGGATTACGACGCCTTGCTGGCAAAATACAACGCCCTTCAAAAACAGCTGCATCTCGGGCAGGAAGCCCGTGATGTAACCGAACGGGTTGAATCCGGCAAAGCGGTCCTTGCGGACAAAGGAGGAAAACAATATGGTCGGTGACAAAATGGGGGAAGAAATCGTAATGCTGGAATTCCACGCTGCCAAAGGGCTGACGGAGACCGTACTCCGCCAGCTTTGCGGGAAAGTGCTGGAAGGCGGGGGTAAAATTCTCTATCATATTACCTCTAATAAGGAGAATGTCCACAAGTTCGTAAAAGACGGACCGCAAACCCAGGGGGTCGAAGTGACCAAAGATGAGATGTGCGGGTTTGACCATTACGCGCGCAAATATCATTTTGAGTATTCCATGGTGCGCGAGAAAAACGACAAGACCCAGTACCTGTTCCTGTTTAAGGCCAAAGATATCGACCTCATGGAAAATGCCATGCGGGACTACTTCAAAGACGGCAGGGACCATACCTCGCTCAAGGAAAAAATCGAGCAGGCCGAAGCAAAAGCGTTCAACGTCAATCAGGCCCGGGCAAAGGAAAGGACAAAGGAACATGTTCAATCGAAAAATAAGGGGCGGGATGTGGAAAGATGAAAACATTGTTCAAAAACAAAACTGCCGTCAATCTTTTCCTTTTCTGTATGACTTTCGGCCTCCTGTATTTCCTGATCCAATGGGTTACGCAGGAAATCCAGTATCCCGTCAGCTGGAAAAGCACCGCGGAAGGCTCCCTGGCCGTTTCCCTGATTATGATCCTTCTGAAAATGGGAAACGACAAGGGAAAAAAGCGGGAGTACAAAGACATTGAATACGGTTCATCCCGCTGGGGGACGGAAAAGGATCGGAAGCCTTACATAGATGAAGATCCCCGGAAAAACATCATTCTTTCCCAGACGGAGTTTCTTTCCATGAATCAGGAACAGACCCATCTAGACTGCCATTCCTTTATTATCGGCGCGACCGCTTCCGGGAAATCCCGCTTTTACGCGCTGCCCAACATCATGCAGATGAACGCAAGCTATGTCATCACAGACCCGAACGGCAGCCTTCTCTGGAATACGGGGAAAATGCTGGAAGGACACGGCTACAAGGTCAAAGTATTCGACGTTGAGCACATGGAAAACAGCCTGCGCTTTAACCCGTTCCATTACTGCAAAGAACCTGAGGATATCATGAGATTCGTCAAGATCCTGATTGCCAATACCAACGGAGGCGTACAGAAAGGGGTGACCGACGCCAACTTCTGGGACAACTGCGAAAACCTTTGGTTCCTGGCCCATATTGCCTACATTCAGGAAACCTGCCTGGAAGAAGAAAAAAACATGAATTCCCTGATTCTCCTTCTTGACCACTCCAAAACAAAAGAAGAAGACGAGGATTATAAATCAGCAGTTGACGTCCTGTTCGACGATCTGGAACAGGAAAACCCAAACAGCTTTGCCGTCCGGCAGTATAAAAAGTTCAAGCTCGGCGCTGGAAAATCCATGAAATCCATCCTGCTGAGCGTTGCCGTCCGCCTTACCCCCTT
>ENA-UOOK01003588-UOOK01003588.1-fermentation-metagenome-genome-assembly--contig:-NODE-3588-length-17495-cov-2.696502_pt1 | contig 17495 bp, 16 predicted proteins | sample MGYA00245777_ERZ724023 | MGnify/ENA primary metagenome ERZ724023 (study PRJEB28704, sample SAMN03018312) | fermentation metagenome | biome: anthropogenic terrestrial biome; feature: soil; material...
CTAGCGGGAAAGCCATCATTCTTGCGGACGATGGAAAGGACAGCCGCCCGGTTTTACATGTGGCATTCCATTCCTGCAAAGCGGTGCGAAGGCGGGCAGCCTTCTCAGGCGTATCCACGGCAAAGGTAATCTTCTCCACAGGCCTTTCGACAATTTTATGGAAGTCCTCCGGGCTTCCATCCAGCGTAAGTAGGCATGCGCCATCCTCTGCCGCAGCGAATACGTGGCCCTTATAGCCCGGCGCGAAATAGACGAACAGCTTATCCATGGTAGAGAATTCCGCCAGGCACTCTATCTTCTGCGCAAGGGAATACGCGTAATGCAGGAAGGGCTGATCCAAGGTGGATTCAAAATAGACGGTTTCTCCATCCACAACGGCTGCTCCGTTATTGCACACGAGGGGCCCGTTCAAGCCCAAACCGCCCATATGCGCCATCATATGCCCATAATTCCGGCCCGAGGCCAACCCGACCCGGATACCCTTTTCCATCACCCGGGCCAGCACCTGCACCGTTTCCGGGGGCAGCTCACGGTGGTGGGGCGTGTTGATCAGAGTGCCGTCTACATCCAGCATGATTAAATCAATATCTGTAAAGCGGGGCATGTTGCAACCTCCTTTATTCGATCCCTCCCAGAAGCTTTTCAAGAACGGCTTGCGCCTGGGCCGAGGTAGAACAATCGTGAATGATTTCCTCCGCCGCATCCCTGCATTGCCGGGCAGATAACCGCCGCACCAGATACCGAACCTTATCCAGCGAGGAAAGGGCAACGCTCAGTTCCCGTACGCCGGCGCCAATTAAGAAGGGAATCATTTTACGCATGGAGGCCGTTTCACCGCAAACACCCAGCCCGATCCCATTGTTTTGGGCTTCCCTCCCTGTATGATACAAAGCCCGCAGTACGGCCGGATGGTAGGGATCGTAAAGCTTTTGCACACGCGTGTTCCCCCTGTCCGCCACGGTAACATACTGCGTCAGGTCGTTGGTGCCGATGCTCATGAAATCCACTTCGCGGGCCAGCTGATCCGCTAGGAAAACCGCCGCCGGGGTTTCCACCATAATGCCTACGGCGAGGTTCTTGTCAAAGGCTTTGCCCTCCTGCCGCAGCTGGGCCTTACAGGCCTCCAGGTGTTCCTTGCATCGCCGCAGTTCCTCCAGCGAGATGATCATGGGAAACATGAGCTTGATAGAACCAAAGGCCGACGCCCGCAGAATGGCCCGCAGTTGGATTTGGAACATCTCCGGCCGATCCAGGCAGATGCGGATGGCCCGGTAGCCCAAGAAGGGGTTCTCTTCGGCTTCCAGCCCCATATAATCCAGCGCCTTGTCCCCGCCAATATCCAGGGTGCGGATAATAACCGGTTTTCCCTGCATCTTTTCAGCTACCGACTTATAGGCCTGAAACTGCGTTTCTTCATCCGGGTAATCCTCATGGGCCATGTATAAAACCTCCGTGCGAAGCAAGCCGATTCCATCGCACAAGGCCGGATCCAGCAAGGCGGCCGTATCCGCGTCGCCGCTGTTTGTGGCGACTTCGATATGGACTCCATCCAGCGTGTAGGTGGGCCCGGCCGGCTCCCTTCGATATTTCTCCTTCTCGGCCGCGCCGGCCGTCATCCTCCGGCTGAAGCGGATTTCTTCCTCGGCATCCCCATCGATGATGATTTCTCCCGTATCCGCATACATGATCACGCGGCTCCCGTTTTCCACCTGCGCGCAGATGCCCTCTGCGCCTACAATGGCGGGAATACCCAAGGTTTTTGCCAAAATAACGGCATGGGAGGTCGGCCCGCCCTTTTCCACAATAAAGCCGGCCAAAAAGTTCTTATCCAGCTTAACCGTATCGACGGGGGTCAGGGTATCCGCCAAAAGAATGGTGGGCTGCGTTAAATACACCTCGGCCAGGGAATCGACCGCATTGTCGCATTGCATGACGAGCTTAAAGCATACGTCCTGTATATCCTGGAACCGCTCGCGCAGATATGGGTCCTCTATAGCCATAAAGGATTCTCTGGAGCGCTCACATTCCAGTTTGATCGCCATCTTGCAGTTCAAGTGTTCTTGGAGAATGCGAGCTCGAACCCCATCGAAAAAAACCCGATCCATAAGGATCATCTGATAGGATTCGATCAGTTCCGCCGCCTCTTCCCCGGATTGGGCAAGCGTACGTTCATAAAGCTTATCCAGCTTTTGGCCCAGGGCAACAATATTTTCTTCCAAAAAGGCAAGTTCCGCTGCGGTGTCTCGCACCGTATCCATGGTATATACGGGCTCATAGTTGGTCTTTACCAGGGCCAAGCCCATGGCAGCCCCTTCGGCGCAGCCGTTTCCCTTAAATTTTTTCATCGTTTTCCTCCGTTTAGAACAAAAAGGGGCGGGAGCTTAATCCCGCCTCTATGCTCCTATGATGGCAAAGCTTATGTCAGATACGCTTTCAGGGCGGCCGCCGCTGCATCTTCATCAGGCCCGTCAATTTTCAAAAGAATCTGATCTCCGTACATGATACCCCCTGCTAAAACGGAGGTAATACTGCCGGCGTTGTATTCCTTCCCGTTTTTAAAGATCGTAACGGTGGATTCAAATCCACTCACCAACTTGATGAGCTTGACTGCCGGGCGGGCGTGCAAGCCCTCTTTAAAGGGTACGGTTACCTCTAGCTGTTTCATATTTATCCTCCGATTGTCCAATGCATTTCTTAGTCCAGATGGGCCTTGACGATACTTTTGAGCATATCGTGTTCGGAGGTGGATACCATAGTAAGATCCATGGCGTGCAGAAGCAGCATGGAGAGTGGAAGCTCTACGCCATTGCTCTGGGGCGCCATCAAGTCCTCAAATTGAATGCGATGCGCCTCCGCTAAATGCTCCTCCGCCTCGGCCAGCTTCGCGGCTGCGGTGGCGTAATCCTTAGCGGTGACCGCATCTACGGCTTCATATACTAGGGCGCGCCCCTCTCCTGCATTGCTGATCATTTCCATGCAGATGGTATTCACCTGTTCTAAGGTCATTTTCATCGGTATTGCTCCTTGTTGTTTTTCCCTTTTACGCAGGGCGCCTTAATGAGGGTTTTCAGCCATGCCGCTCAGGCATTTTCAGCAACGGTCTTGAGTGCGAGCTCCAATATGGGCTGGCCCCGCATCAAGCCATAATCCCGCATGGGAATAAGCATGATGGGCAGGGCCGCAAAACCCTTTTCATCCAGATACTTTCGAATGTCGGATTGCTGCCCTTTTACCTGGGGGGCCAGCATCACAAGATCTACCTTGCTATAATCGTAGTAACGGTAACGCAGGCTGGCAAAGCATTCCACCTGGATCTCCACATCGTTTTGGGGAGCGATCTTTTTCAGTTCCTCCACAATAAAGCCGGAGGACATGGCAGATGCGCATAGGATGACGACTCTAAGTTTTTTCATGGCTTATACCTCATGCTTATTTTGACCCCGGGGGCTGGGTAGCCAGTCCCCAGGATCATAAAATCACAACTTCTTACCTTGTAGATTATATCAGGCCAATCGGTAAGCTTACAAGGGTTCTAGTCCGTTTCGTCAGCCTTTTCCACTTCCAGCATCCGTTTTTCCCAAAGCTTCGCAAAGGGATACCAAATGAAGGCCATGATTACGATTAGGACGGCCTGGGCCACCACGTTACGCCAATCGCCGCCGGAAGAGAGGAAAGGCTGCACCAGCGGAGGCGTAGTCCAAGGGATCTGGATATAAGCGGCGCTGACCCAACCAATCTTGGTCAAGATGTAGCCATACATAGTGCCCAGCAGGGAGGTTCCAAACACAAAGGGAAGGAACATGATGGGGTTGAGCACGATGGGCGTACCGAACATAACCGGTTCGTTGATGCAGAAGATGCCGGGGATCAGCGATACTCTGGAGACCTCCCGTAAGGTGGCGGACTTGGACTTAAGCCAGATGATCACCAGGGGCAGGGTAATGCCCACACCGCCGATCATGGTCCAGCTGTAGAAGAAGGGCTCCGTGATGATGTGGGGGATGGCCTGCTGGGCCGCCGCGGCGGCGGCATTTTCCGCAATGTTGTTGAGCAGGAAGGGATACATAACGCCCCACACGGTGAAGGAACCGCCGTGAATGCCAACGAACCACAGCAGCTGAAGGAACAATACGCAGATGAACGCAGCGTACCAGGTATCCGAAGCGCTGATGATGGGGGAAATGATGGTGTTCAAAAGAGCGCCGATGTCAAAGCCCAGGATAACCCGCACAACCCAGAAGAACACGAACAGGATGCCCATGGGCAGCAGGGAGGCGAAGCTCTGAGCGATATTGGAGGGCACGCCCTTGGGCAGGCGGATGATGATGTTATGCTTATACGCAAAATGCATAAACTCCACCACAATAATACCCACGATGAACAGCGCGAACATACCCTTTGCCGACAGGCCTGTGGTGCCCAATGCACCGGTGGCCAAGTCGATGGGCTCCACGGTGATCAGATAGGAGCACACGGTGATGATGCTGATCATGGTAGGATCCTGCTCCTCATACATCTTGGCCAGCTCCGCGCCTAGGGAAATGGCCAGCCACAGTGTGGTAAAGCCAAATGTCATGGAAAATAGGACGTTGAGCTTATCGCTGATGGGCGCGAGCGCATCCGCCCATGCTTTGACAGGCAGGTTGGTAAGGATCAGGGGGATGGAACCTACGATGATGAGGGGAATGGTGCGGATCAGCGCAGCCCGGATGGCTGCAAAATGCCGCTGGTTACCCATTTTGACAAGAGGCGGCGCAATTTTTTGTTCGACCCATTGGCCAATCTTATCCATGCGGGCTTCAAACTTGCTCATGAGTGCTGATTCCTCCTTTTAAAAATAGATGATGATGGTGTATGTGATTGTGCCTGATAAACCTTTATTCTATATTCGGGTGTGTACAAAGTCCGTATAATCGTTGTTGGAAGGAGCGTTCGGATCCTTCCCGTTGTGTTCGGGTATCCAAACGGAGAGTACCTGGATAACCAGGGTCGTGAGCAGCAGGGATTCCGTATGGGGAAACCAGGGCAGGGAGAAGATGTTTACATCCGTTGTTTCCTGGCCGGAGGCATCCACCATAAGCACCTGCCCGGCCTTTTGCAGCAAATAGCGGTAGGTATCCTGGGCGAGGCCATCCAGTTTATGGGGGGTGCTGAGCAGCACAACCGTGCTGTCCGGACCAATGGCCCGGTGCATGCCATGGGAGAATTCCTCCAGATCGTTAAACATGGTGGGCATGCACATGGTTTCCATCAGCTTGAGCTGACCTTCCATGGCGGTTCCAAAATTCATTCCATAGCCCAATACATATACATTACGGACGCCCTTACCCAGTCCCATCTCTTGGCACCATGCCCGCGCCCTTTCCTTGGTCGGGGCTAAGGCTGCCACCTGTGCCTGAAGCTCCTGGGTAATTTCATCATACAATTGCTGCCCAATCGTTCTCTTGCGAAAGCCCAGCCTGATTCCTAGGCGCAGGAGCTGAAGCAGTGTTGCGCTATAACCCTTGGTTTTTGCGTTGCTGTTCTCCTCGCCGCAACCTAGAAAGATGGTGGCGTCGCTCATGGTATGGATGGGAGAGCCTTCCACATCGGTAAAGCTAAGGATCTTGAAGCCCTCCTTACGGGCCCACTGTAGCGCCTCAATGGCGCCGCGGCTGGTGCCGGTTTGGCTGATGGGGATAACGAGTGTTTTCTCCCGCGCCTCGCAAAGCAGAGCTCCGCAGCTATATAAGAGGTTGGCAGGGGTATAGGCATAGGCCCGCACGCCGGCCACGCGGCTGATAAAGCCGGCAGCGGCAATAGCGGCATTGTAGGAGCTGCCATGACTCACGAAATAAATGGCTTCGATCTCCATATCAAGGGCCGCCAGGGACTGATCCATAGCCGTATCCTGAAGCAAGCCCCCCAGTGCGGCCGTCTCTTCCTCAATATACTTCCACATGATACTTTGCATGGTTCGCCTCTTTCTGCCGTAAAGGCCGCTGTTACCGATATGCGATGCCCAACATATCCGCCGCGTTTTTGCCCAGCATGATTTCCTGGTCTGCCTCATTGCGGGTAATGTATTTTACTTTGGCAATTTCCTGGCCCATATCTCCAAAGGGCGCATCGGAGGAAAAAAGGATCTTTTCCGGGCCGGCAATTTCATAGCCCATGCGCATCACGGGAACGTAAGCGCCGCAGGTGCTCAGGTAGAAATTGGGCACATCCCTGGCCAGTTCACATGCCCGCTCATACATAAGCGGTACGCCCATGTGATAAAGCATCACAGGTACCTTGGGATATGTCTTAGCCATCTCCGCCCACTTATCGGGGATGGAGAACATATCCGACTGGCCGTGCGCAACCACGCACTTGCCGTATTTTTCGCACAGGTCAAAGTAGGGATCCAGTATGCTGTGCCTGTCCGCACTGTATCCAAAGCGGATAGCGTTCATCTTCAGGCCATAGAAGCCATAATCCCGATAGCACTTTTCCACCTCCGCCTCTCCGTCGATATCCCACGGATTGATGACGGCGAAGCCGATCACGCGGTCAGGGTATCGTTTGCAGCAGTCATAGATATAGTCGTTATCCACCGTTTCCAGCTGCGAACAGATCATGCACTTTTCCACCCCGTTCTGGTCCATGAGCTCCAGCAGGGATTCCACTTTATAATTCTCGCCTTTTTTAATGCCGATGTGGGCAAGCATATCGATAATCATCCGTCACACCCCCTTATTTGATGTGGAAAATGCGGGCGGCATTTTCGCCCAAAACTTTGGCTTCGCCGTTTTCATAGCCTTTCGTGGCGTTGCGCACCTTCAGCAGTTCCAGCTCAAAATAACCCGCTTCCGGCGTTCCGGTCCCCAGAAGAACCCGATCCGGCCCCAAGGCCTTAATGGCCCGGTGGGTGTTGAAATCCATGCTGGATGAGGTTTCCAGGTAAATGTTGGTGCGGCGCTTGCCAATAGCTACGGCGCTTGCGTTATCATATTGCAGACCCATCCGGCCCATGATGATGTTCACATCGGGGAAGTCTGCGGCAATCTCATCGAAAAAGATTGGGCTTGTAAAGACCTCTGCCGCCCCGTAGCACCAAACGGGAGCCTGATATTTGCGGCAAACCTCAAGCAGGGGATAAAAAACCTGGTGTTCGCAAAGCATGTAGCCGTGCCGCAGAGGATTCATATACAGGCCCTTAAAACCTTTATTGGCCAGAGCGTCCTCGAGTTCCCGGGCAGCGTTATCTTGCCAAGGGTTCACAGTATATAGGCCGATAAAGCGGCCCGGATAGCTTTTAAAGGCCTGCTCAACGGAAGCATTGTCGATAGATTCCGCATAGCAGTTCACCACCGCCATATCGATTCCAGCCTTGTCCATCTGGGACAAAAGGCTTTGTGCGGTTATTTCCGGCTTAAACTTGTGCCTGCCGATGATATTGGAAACATCAATGATCATTTTTTTGCGCTCCTTTCATTAATGATCTTTTACCCAGGTCGGTCCAAACAGCATCCCCAGGAATGTTTCCGCGACAACGCTTTCAATCAGGGGCATAAGCGACTCCCGAACCTTAGGGAGCTTAACCACCATCAGCCGCTCCCGTTCCGGGATATCCGAGGCGGTATAAAGCATCACCCGGCCGCCATGCTCGAGGATGTAATTCAGCATCTTCATTTCCTTCGTGTTATCCTCAAAAACCGGGAAAAACATCTGTGCCAGATATTCGCCCGCCAGCTTGGAACTGTGGAATTGGCCGTGAGCATAATCCGCACATTCCCAAACGGCTGTGCAATTATGCAGCCCCTCCCGGTAGGCCAGGGAGAGCTGCCGGGCCGTAGCCAGGGAGGCGTTGTTCGCCAACAGGTCAAACAGAAGCGTACCCTGGGCAAAATCGTACATTGGCTTGGAATTTTCCTGCCAGTTCTCCAGCCACCCGCTGCACCAGTCCGCAACAAAATCCAGCTCTTTCCAGAAGGCGTCGTTCAGCTCCCCGGTCAAGGTGTGCGCCAGAACGTTGAGAATGAGCATGGTAAATTCATAGGTTTTGCTGGTAATGGAGCTTTCCTTATTGGCACGAATGGGCAGGGAATACTCGGCCATCTGGCTCAGGGGGCAGCCCTCCGTATTGTAAATACCCACGACCGTGGCAATGGGCCGGGCTTTTTCCACGAGCTCGATAACCTCCATGGATTTGCCGGATTGAGATATCGCCACCAACAAAGTCTTTTCATCTATATGGTTAAACTGGAACCGGGAAAGCTCAAACGCGCTGAAGGCCAGCGTCCTTATTCCTTTACCGGTAAGATAGCCTCGCACGGCATCCATAGCGTATAGGGAGCTGCCCATGCCCGAAAGGATCACTTGGTTGCATCCCCTGTCTTTATACGCCGCCACAATGGTTTCTATTGTCTTAAGGCCTTCCCCGCGATAATAGCGGATAACCTCTTTCATCAGGGTGCCTTGTGTGCAGACTTCCTCGACAAATCCGTTCACGTTATTTCCTCCAATTTTTATACTTTATATATGGCCTGGCCAGGACAGCCGGCTGTCCCGGCAGGTTACATATACTATCAATAATGTTCGAAAACGGCAAACACCGGATATATAAGTTACTATTCTGTAAGTATGTTTTGAATTAATGTTCATTTATGTTTGTTTAATGCGGCAATTTGGTCTATCCCGCTCTTTACTTGCATTATAGTCCAAATAGTTTTATACTGTCAATGTGAATATTAATGCGCATATATTCATTACTTTGTGGTATATCTGCATAAAAATACTGTATCCGAACATTGCACCCTTTTGCCGGCATGGTCTTGTTCTATTTCGAACATTTATGCTTGAAAAGCCCCCACAAACTGTGCTATACTATTTTGTACCAAGCCGGAGGTAATTTACGAATTTATGATTGCCAGAAAACGTTTAGAGAAAATCATGGAGTTGATCAAAAGAGAAAACGTAGTCTCCGCAAAAGACTTGAGCTGTAGCCTGGGCGTAACGGAAAAAACGATACGGCTGGATTTAGATCGGTTGGAAAAGGCCAACATGCTTCGCCGTATTCACGGGGGCGCCGTGCAGGTAGAGCAGCCCTCTACCATCTCTTTTTCTAACACGGGTTATCGCAATCGTTGCCTCCACGAAAAGGAACTAATTGCCGCAACAGCAAAGAGCCTCCTCAAAGAAAACGACGTAATTCTTCTGGATGACGGCAGCACTACTCTCGCCTTGGCTAAGCTGCTGGGGGATTTTCGAATTACGGTCCTGACCAATGATGTTCTCATCATCAACGAGCTGATGTATAAATCCAACGTGTCCCTTTACGTGATTGGCGGCTCGCTCAAGCGGGACGGCGAGTCCTTTGTCATCAATGGGGAGGATTCTATCCAGTTCATTAAAAAATACCGTGCCAACAAGTTCTTTATTGGAGCCAGTACCATCGATATTGAAAACGGACTGATGATTTATTACTATGGCGACCGTTCTACCAAGCGTGCCTTCATGGCGGCGTCGGACCAGATTATCTGTCTCTTGGATTCCTCTAAGTTTAACCGCACGGCCTTCACCCGGGTCGCTACCGTGGACGAGATACACACCATCATCACCGATTATAAAATCGCCCCGGAAGAGCTTGAAAAGTACAGCGGCCTGGGTATTGAGATGCTGGTTGCAGAGGAACCGCCGCCCGCCGTCCTGCCTTCTTCGGCTTCACAAAGCAGACTGCGTACCGGATCAGCCAAAGCGGGAGAAACATCTTCGTGGCGATAGCAGTCCTTGGTTGATTTTATTAGGTTTGCACCAGCCCACAGATATTCCATGCTGATAGGTAAAGAACCTTGAGAATAGCCATTTACCGAGAAGGCCGCTTTTCATTCCGTACTAAGCCGGTGCCCAAACTGGCGCATTGTAACTCGCTATCCACTTTTCTATGTTGGAAAATAAGCGTGAGCCAAAAATCCCTCGAAAGCAAAGCATCTTCCAAGGGATTTTTGGCGTCTTTAATTCTGAAGTTTCCATTTATATCCGTAAGATAAAAGGTAAGCTGCTCCCCACTTTCTTAGCGCACCTAGAGCAAAGCCGGCGTGTCACGTCCTACTTTTAACACAATGCTCTAAGTTTACATAGGATTGGGCTGCACAATAGTCCCACGGGCCCTCCAATTTTATAGCTTTATGCCCGCCCTTTTAACGATAGAATGCGCGCGGCGCTCCGCCTCCCTGATGATCCAGCCCTCATCAATGGTTGTAAGTCTACCATGCTCCATAAGCAACTCGCCCCTTGCAAATACGGTATCAACCACCTCGCTTGTCGCCTGATATACGATGGTAGATTCCAAATCATGCGTGGGGGTTGCGCAAACCTTATTCATATCCATGATTGTAATATCAGCAAGCTTACCAACCTCCAAGGTGCCCGTTTGATGCTCCCGCTTAAGGGCTTTTGCTCCATTTATGGTAGCCATACGCAGCACGGCTTTTGCAGGCACTGCGGCAGGGTCGTCATTTACCGCCTTGTGCATAAGCCCGGCCAGCCACATATCGTCCATAATGCTCATGCGGTTGTTACAAGGTGGGCTGTTGGTGCCTAACGATACCGGGATTCCCTTCTCAAGCTCCTTTGCGATGGGAGCAAAGCCAGCAATGCGCAGCTCCGCAGCAGGCAGATGCATCACATTCACCCCATTCCTATGGAGTAAGTCAATCTCCTCATCATCGATGAATACCAGATGCGCCGCCAGCAGGTTTGGGGTGAGTGCACCGATGCTATCCAGATACCGAACCGGTGTTAATCCGGTTTTTTCCTTGACGAACTCCACTTCGCTTTTGGACTCCGCCACGTGGGATTGAAGCAGCAAATTCCGCTCTTTAGAAAGCTTGGTGAATTCTTTCCAAAGTGTCTCGCTGGAGAGGAATAAATTCAAAATATTCAAGCAGCCATCCACCCGCTCCTCTGTTCCATGCCAGCGTTCTATAAGGGCGAGGTTTCGTTCGATAGCCTCGTGTGTGGTCATGCGAAGCGCTTCGGGAATTTCGCCAGGCAAATCCATTGTGGATAAGCATACCGTGCCGCTTATTCCAGAATCTAAAACGGCCTGTGCAATGGAATCGGGATGCTCGCCGCTGGCTTCACAAAACATAGTGGTGCCGCTCTTTATCATCTCCGCAATGCCCAGCATGGCGCTAATATAGGCATCGTCCGGGGTGAGGGCCGCTTCGTATGGCCATATGCGTTTTCGCGTCCATACAATCAGATCCACGTCGTCCGCAAGGCCTCGGCCTAATGCCTGGGTTGTATGTATGTGCGTTTGAATGAAGCCGGGCAGCACTACATAAGGCTTAGCATAAGGCGGTGCGGTAAATTCCTTATAACCTGGATACATCTGGCGCTCCAGGGTATCCATGGGCCCTATTGCCTGGATACGACTATCCTTTATGGCAATATAGCCGTTTTCAAGCACATCGCCGGCTTCGTTCATCGTCATGATTTTTGAATTGGTAATAAGATAGTTTCCCATGTAACTCCTCCTGATCTATCTGGCATCGCGGATATATGGTTTTCCAAGGCTCTCCGGGTCTCTCTGCTTCCCTATGGAGCCGAGCAGCGCGATCATGGTTATAAGATAAGGCAGCATGTTCATAAACTGGGCCGGCAGATCGATACCCAGCGCTTGCATACGGAATTGCATGCACTCTGCCGCGCCAAACAACAACGCCGCCAGGGCAGCCCGTATGGGTTCCCGTCGGCCGAATATTACAACCGCCAGCGCAATATATCCACGTCCGGCAGTCATGTTTTCGGTAAAAACGCCGAGCTGCGCCAGAACCATGTAAGCGCCGCTCATACCTCCCAGCATTCCGTTTATTGCTGCAGCCAAGTATTGCGTTCTATAAACCCGTATGCCTACCGTATCGGCAGCCCGCGGATGCTCGCCCACGGCCGTCAGGGAATTCCCCCATTGGGTATGCTTAAGCAGCACGTGGCTTATCCCAATCAGAAGATACAGGATATACACCAATATGTTCTGATTGAATAGCGCCTCTCCAATGAGGGGGATGGCGCTCAGGCCGGGGATTGCCAGCTTGGGGAAAGTAGCCACTTGGGGGAATGCAGGATTGTTGGATACAAGAATCTTCAGAAAATAGCTGGAGATTCCGAGTAAAAATATATTGAGGGCAATTCCGCATATGGTTTGGTTTTGCGCCAGCCTGACGGATATGAACGCATGCAGCATACATACGGCTAATCCCCCGACAATGCCGCCCAGCAGCCCCATCCAAAGGCTGCCGGACGTATATGCCACGGCGAAGCTGCAAAAGGCTCCTGCCAGCATATTCGCTTCCAGCCCGATATTCAGGATACCGGCCTTCTCCGAATAGATTTCTCCCATAGAAGCATAAGCCAAGGGGATAGCTGTGCTCACGGCCGCGCTCAGAAAGGAAGTGAGGAAGGCGAGTGTAAAAATTTGTTCCATGTTAAGCTGCCCCCTCCACTTTTCTTTTTTCTATAAGTTTAAGGATCAGGGCGTCACACAATAGTAAAATCACGATAAAGCCCGTTAAGATGGATACAATAGCGGCAGGAATTCCCATTTGGCGCTGCATGGTATTAGCTCCCACCTGCAACGCAGCGAAGCCGATAGATGCAGCAAGCACGCCCCAAGGATTGTTACGCCCCAGCAGGGCAACTAAAATAGCCGTGTATCCGCTGCCGCCTACCAGCCCCTCCAAAAGTCTGTGCTGGATTCCCAACAGCTCTCCAGCGCCCGCAATTCCCGCCAACCCGCCCCCCAGGCAGGATGCAATAACGATGCTCTTCATCACATTAATTCCAAGGCACCGCGCGGCCCGCTTGTTGCTGCCCACAACTTGCAGCTCGAATCCTGTCGGCGTATGCTCCATCAGCCACCAAACGGCTAAAACCATTAGTAAGGCCAGTAAAAATCCGGCGTGCAGCCGCGTGGGCGCCAATATGCCTGCCAGCTCAGGCCCAAGTGCAGGGGATTGAGGCAAGTAATCCGTGCTGTCCTGCAGCACGCCTCTTATCAGAATCCCCGTCAAATCAAATGCGATGTAATTAAGCATCAATGTGTTTATGATTTCCGAGATTCCAAACTTTGCCTTTAAAATGCCGGGTATAAATGCCCAAAGCCCACCGGCGAGAAAGGCCGCGGCCATGGCCAATGTAACGTGTATCCAAGAAGGCATCTGTACAGGCCACATTGCTACCACCGTTGCGGCGATTGCCCCCATATACATTTGGCCTTCCGCGCCAATATTAAAGAACCCGCTGCGGAAGCCAATCGATATGCCCAGCCCTGCCAACATCAGCGGCGCAGCTTTTACAAGCACTTCCGCAAAACCGTTTAAGCTGCCGAATATTCCTCGGATAAACACACCGGCGCATTGCAGGGGACTCGCCCCTGCGCCCAGAATCAAAAGCGTGGCCACCGCCAATGTAAGGCCCGTATACACGAGGGCCCGTGCCACTTGTACCGTATATTTACGCATATGTCGTCTCCCCTTCCGCCAAGGGGCGCCCGCCCATCATACTGCCTATGGTCTCCGTCTTCAGTTCCGCTCCATTATCTAAAACGCCCATCAGCTGGCCGCGGAACAAAACGGCGATCCGATCGCTCAAAGATAGGATTTCATCCAGATCGGCGGATATCAGCAGAATCCCGGCGCCTCGGTTGCGCTGCTCCGCCAATATGCTTCTTACCTGCATCGTAGCGCCGATATCAAGGCCCCTGGTAGGCTGGCAGGCGACGATCAGCTTGGCCTCCTCGCTGATTTCCCTTGCAAGAATAGCTTTTTGTTGGTTCCCGCCCGAGAGCAGGCGCATTTTTATACCCGGCGAGGGGGGCTTGATCTGATACTTGCCGATACAGCTTGACGAAAACTCGTCCATCTTATTTCTATTTAGGCATCCATGTTTTGTATATGGAGAAAGTTTATATTTCCGAAGCATGAGATTTTGCCGCAAATTCATATCCAGAACGAGCCCGTCATGATGCCGGTCATCCGAAATATAGGCAATCCCCCGGCGGAATCGCTGGTATACCGTTGCCTTGGTTATATCTTGGCCGTCATATTGGATCGTACCCTGGGACGCAGATAAAATTCCGCATATTACCTCGGCAAGTTCCTTTTGTCCGTTGCCGTCTACACCGGCTATGCCGACTATTTCTCCCGGATATACTTGTAGGGATATCGCAAGCCTAGATATCCTCTCCTTTTTTACCACAATATCTTTCAGCTCTAAAAGGGGAGCGGCGTCGCCTTTGTGCGGTTCAATCACAGGCCGTTCAGGCAATTCGCTGCCTATCATCAACTTGGCTAGGGAAGCGGGATCCGTGTCTTGCGTATTCATAACAGCCAAATCAGAACCGTCCCTCAATATGGTGACCCTGTCGCTTATGGCCATAATTTCCGCCATACGATGCGTAATGAGGATTACAGCATGTCCTTCGGACTTCAAGCGCCTAAGCACCTCAAAAAATTCGCACGTTTCCTGGGGCGTTAGCACGGCCGTGGGCTCATCCAATACGAGCAGCTCCGCGCCGCGATAGAGCGCCTTTAGAATTTCAACGCGTTGTTGCTCTCCCACGGAAAGCTCTGACACCCTCTTTTTAACATCCACAGCCAACCCATAGCGTTTTGCCAAGGCCTGTATGCTCTCTGTAATCTCGGTAATTTTGATAAAAGGATAGCCCTTTTCCTTAAGGCCAAGTATTATGTTCTGCAAAACGGTCATGGTTGGGATCAGCGTGAAATGCTGGTGCACCATCCCAATTCCCGCCGCAATGGCATCCAAAGGCGAATGAAAGTGAACCTTTTCCCCTTTCCAAAAAACGGAGCCGCTATCCGCCTGGTATAACCCATATAATATATTCATAAGCGTTGTTTTACCCGCGCCGTTTTCTCCAAGCAGGGCATGGATCTCCCCGGCTTTAACGCTCAAATTCACATGATTGTTGGCTATCACACCGGGAAACGCCTTTACGATCCCTTTCATTTCCAAAAGTTCCATTCGCACAAACCCCTATCTGCTCATATGTAGCCAGACTTAGAACCCCGCGCAAAATTATTCAGCAGTCCGCAACGGATCTTTTGCGCAATAAAGCTACGGAAACAAAAGGCTGCGTTGCCCCTTAAACGGGGCAACGCAGCTATTTTCGCTAATCAGTCAGCTCGGAAACGGAGGGTACCTCCAGCTTTCCGTCCTTAATGGACTGTACGAGCTTTGCTATATTATCCTTGACGTCCTGTGGAATTTTGTCCTCAAAATCATGATAAGGGGCGATGTCCACCATGCCGGCGGCCATGCCGAGCTCATGGAAATCACCGACAAACTTACCTTCCAGCACATCCTGTATGGCAGCCTTAATCAAACCGGGGGTAGACCACACATCGCTGCACATGATCGTATCCGGGGCGGCCTCATATTGATCGTCACAGTTGCCTGTAGCCAGTATGCCGGCCTCCTGCGCGGCTTTAATACCGCCCATGCCAGCTTGGTTCGCACAATGGGCAATCACATCAGCTCCGCTATCAATCATGGCAACGGCCGCATCCTTGCCCTTCGCAACATCTGTAAAGGACCCGGTAAAGGTATAGAGTACTTCGATATCCGGATTTACGCTTTTGGCGCCCATTTTGTACCCCTCTATGATTTTAATCTGAGACGGGCCCTCCATGCCGGCTATCATGCCAATTTTATTGCTTGTAGTCATGTAGGCGGCCAATGCGCCCATCACGTAGCTTCCATCCTTGCCTCCCAACTCATAGGAAGCCACATTTTCGCTTTTTGCACTGGCGTTGGTGCATACGAATTTAGTATCCGGATATTTCTCGCCGACCTTCAGCGCAGGATCGCCAAACTGAAAGCCATGCCCTATGATAAGATCGTAGCCCTGCGAAGCATAGTCTGTGAACACAGCCTCAATATCGGTGATTTCCACGTTCTCCGTATAGGATACCTGAACATTCAGATCCTTCTCGGCCAACAGCAAACCCTCATAGGCGCCCGCGCAGAAGCCCCCGTCATTAACCGGCCCGGAAACGCAGAGAGCCACCTTCAGCTTTGCATCGTCACCCCCAACGGGTGCCTTTGAACAACCGATCGCTCCCAGGATCATCAAGCACACAGTCATAAGTACAAGCAGTTTTTTCATGTTAGCCTCCCTAATTTATTTTTTGTTTTGTATGACGTCTAGACACTAAAACCATCAACCGGCTTTTCGATAATGAGCCTATTATTTGCCGATTGTCAAATCATAAATGTTTTTTCTTGGCTTAATCATAGCACCGTATGTTCTGAAATGGAATACTTTTTTGGAAAAATTCTTTATTCCTAAAATTTTGAATGACATATGCAGAAACATATGATTTAATAATGGGTATAATTTTACCGCAAGCTATGCCGTTAAATCCTTGGTATAATAAATTGAGTCATCGGGAGAGGACGAGTAAGGCGGCGCAGACACGAAAGATAACCTATGCTATAATATTGTTGCATTATATAATTGTTTTACAAAATAATGAGGTGTTATTAAATGGATGTCAGCTATCTGAATACAAAGCGAATACGCAAGGAACGAAAGATGAGCCTACGAGACCTTTCGGCAAAATCGGGGCTTTCCATCTCGTTTCTGAGCAATTACGAAAACGGAAAGGTAAACATATCCATCGCAGCATTATATCAGATTGCACAGTCGCTTGAGGTTCCAATTAAGCTCCTTCTTGCGGCCGAAGAGGATCACGCGCTGTTGGTTGTGCCCCATGATAAAAGATATGCGGTCATTCAGCATACCGCAAGCGAAGGTACTGCCATACAAGAATTTCTGACGCGCGGCGCCTCTTTCGATATGCAGGTGACCGTTATGCACCTCCCTCCCTATATGGATTCCGGCAATCCGGCTAAACATAAGAGCGAGGAGTTTTTGTTCGTCCTCAGCGGCACAGTTGTATTAATGCTGGATATGCATGGAGATGTAACGCTTCAAAAAGGAGATATGGCATACTATGATGCCAATCTTTCGCACAGTTGGAAAAATCCATCAGGCGAAGCAGCCGAATTCCTTCTGGTTGCCAGTAAAACCGGATTCTAGATATAATAAGCAATAAATCATTGAAACCTTCTCCTTCCCCCTTTTTGACCACGAAAAAGGCGTTCCACATCTGAAACGCCCCACCTATATGGCCCTTCTTCTGCACGGTCGCCTATTGAAGCCGACCGCGCACAACAAGTACCTTGCCGCTGCTCAAATCATACCATAGGCGGCGGGCTAAATTCTTACATCCATTCCCCGTAGCGCTTCACATAAATCTTCTTCACAGCCTGCACGCACAGGAGATACCCGGTAAGGATGACTGCCAGCCAGAGTAGGAATACGGGCGGTAGGGCGTGCATATCCAGGCCGATGGCAAAATCCGTAAAGCCGACGCCTAGCGCTGTGGCGGCCACCAGGACGGTGGAAAAAACCAGCGGCAGGGAGGGTTTGCTTTGCAGAAAGG
>ENA-UOOK01003589-UOOK01003589.1-fermentation-metagenome-genome-assembly--contig:-NODE-3589-length-17493-cov-4.320278_pt1 | contig 17493 bp, 18 predicted proteins | sample MGYA00245777_ERZ724023 | MGnify/ENA primary metagenome ERZ724023 (study PRJEB28704, sample SAMN03018312) | fermentation metagenome | biome: anthropogenic terrestrial biome; feature: soil; material...
AGCAAAATTCACCCTTTGCAGCAGAATCTGGGTTTTTGAAGTGGAATCATATATGTGTACATCATCAAGAGATTTATCCCTCTGCATTAATCAATGTCTTTCCAAGTATCTCACTACAATAAGAACATTCATGGCAGTTTTTTTTGCATGTAGAAGTTGTTTTAAACCAGTCATCAGGAAATCTTTTATTATCAATTACATAAGGTGCAAGAGCAGGCCCAAACCCAGGTTCAAACAAATCTAAAAGGTTTCCGAAATATTCGCCTTTTACATATGATTGTATAACCATTCCGGGTAATGAATGCATCCTTGTTGCAAGCTTTACTACATCAAAATAATCTTTATAGTTATGCATATCTTCAGGTCTTATCCATGAATTCTGCAAAATCAAAGCCCAGTTTTTCCTATCTTTTAAATAATTCCAGCACATATAGGGTGTAAAATCACTAATGTTGCAAGTCTCCCCTATTTCTGCCTCATGAGAAACCATGTTATCATGAAAGGTTTGTCCTGAACAGTAATTCATACATCCGCTATTTGCAAGCATAAGCATTTTTTTATTATTATTTTCTGCCCAGTTTTTCAACTCCCTAATTTTTTCGAAATCCCTATTATACTCTCTTTGTATATAAAAAGAATCAAACAAATGGGCTACATATTGCATGCCCTTTACAGTTCCGATTCTCATATTTACAGATGCCCTTACCTCAACTTGTGGAAAGTGTTTTTTTACAACATGTGCAATCATTGGAGATGCAGTTGTAACTATATCTACACCTCCAACAGCATCATTTAAATGCTCAAGTATTGAACAAACATTATTACAGAGGTATTGAGAAATGGAATACTTGCCAAAACAATTTGCATTAAGAAGCAAGTCTAGCTTTATACCGTTTTTATGCAGTAGTCTTAACTCTTCCTCAAGACGCTCCTGACCTTTCCAATAAACATGTCCTCTTCTATTAATAAGAGATGACCTGCCTGATGGGAGGTCAAGCCATGGAAAATATACTTCCGATATATCTTTCAAAAATGGATCTATTATATCAGTAAATAATTCTTCATTACCTTCTGCTAGCTGATAACCAACAGCATATTTCATACTGGTAACTCCTCCATCTAGTATTTGTAATATAGTTATTTGGCTTACAACCATAATATGGTCATAAACCAAATTCTATTATTTTATCTCTATTTCATATTTATATTGCTAACTTGTATTTCCTGTTTTATATTGTTAAGTGAATAAAACTAATTAATCTACTGATAGCTCATTTTTTGGTTTATCCGGAGTGTAATCGGACCAATCCATGGTCCATGGTTTTTTTGTTCTAAATTCTGATTTAAATTTGTTTTTTAGTACTCCACGTGCTTCAAGGCTTATCATGCACGCTCTTGTACATCCTCTTGAACCACATACTGCTTGACCAGTATTATATAGGTTTCTCGGTTTATGATAAAAAGGTGAAATAAAGTTCGGTTTTAGATCATCCCTGTTATCCATATATGTACCTCTTTGACCTTCTTCTACTTTTTCTGCACCACGAAATGCTATATCACATGCATTTACATCAACTTCTCCCCATTCAACAGTTCTTCCTGCTAATTCAACTTTAACGGTTTTTGTTTTGCTTAGTGCATTACCCGGACAAGCATTTACACAGGCCATGCATTTATTACATAATTGCGGACCATCATACAGAGGATCCGGCTCAAGTTCCAATTCAGTTAGTACAACACCAATTCGTTGTCTAGGACCAAATTCAGGAGTAAGGAACATTTTACTATAGCCAATCTCTCCCAGACCTGCAAGATATGCTGCAATTCTAAGATGTATCATTACATCCGGTGCAGGTTTTCCCGATTCAACCGGTTTGCTGTAGTTACCTCTAAGCCCGCCTTCACCATCTATTGCTCTCCAATCACTCTGATGACCTATAGGTATGGCTTCATACCCTTCATCTTCAATAGCTTTACATAAATTAATTACAGTCATAGGTATATATAAGTAAGTTAATCCTCCATAACCCATGGCTGAATAGTTACTAAAAAAAGTACCTTCTTCAATGCCTCTTAGTGAGCCTCTCATAACTCTAAATGCCATTACTATCATAGATTTGGCTTTTGGCATTATGAAACGAGGGTCCATTTGTGGGGGGGCTCCTTCATATCTATCCATTGATGTTATACCAACAACATCTGCCCCTAGTCTCTTAGCATATTCTTTAACTGTTTTTGCATCTAACACTTTCTTCACATCCTTCACATAAATGTATATAGATTTTAAAATCATCATACCATTCAGATAGTGTTACACAAATGCATTAATCAATTAAATATTTACACATTTCGCTTATTACGTGGTAAGAATAAGGTGCATGCGTAAAGACCGCAGGAACTCCCATGTATTTGCCATCCTCCTGCTTCACTGTATCCATGTCGTTTGGATTAACATTATTTGTATTACTGCCACTAGTATTATTAGCACCACCTGCATTGTTGGAACTATTTGAAGAATTTGTGCTCTGGCATGCTGTGATAGAAAAAACTAATGCCATGCACAGCACAATAATGATTAATTTACTTGTTTTTTTCATAATAAAAAATTCACCCTTTCCTGGATTTTTATAGAAAATAACGTACAGAAATATCCAGGAACAGTTAAAACCAATGTAAACATGAAACACCAAGCTTAAATAATAAACTTTCTTCCAAACTTATATCTTCTTTTTTGAATTTGTATACTTCGAATTGAAAATGAATTAATATCAAGAAATGACTTAATTATCCTGCTTGACATTATATGATAAACACATTCATGTGATTTTTTCCTTATTATAAAAGTTTTGTGCGCTTATGTTACCTTGATGAATACGTAAAAATCCAATTTATTCCTTGTAAAATCATTTTTGCGTTATCTATAGATTATTCTATTTTTACCTTGTTTCTTTGCTTCATATAAGTTAATATCTGCAGCTTTAATTAAATCGATTAAGCTACCTCCAGTATATTCATATACTCCGCCGCTAATAGTTATCCTTATGCAGTCACTGAAACAGTGCTGTTCAATAGCTTGCCTTATATGTTCTGCAATCGACTGGGCATCTTTCAGGCCAATTTCGGAAAAAACAATCATAAATTCCTCGCCTCCATACCTTCCTACAAGATCTGTTTCTCTGGTGTTTATTTCCATGATCCGGGCAACATCAATGAGAACTTTATCCCCATATACATGACCTTTGCTATCGTTTATGTTTTTGAAGTTATCAATATCAAATATAGCAATAGATAAAGGTGATTTTGTTTTTAAGGAATACTCTGTCTCAGATTTTAAGTGCTCGATAAGAGCTCTGTGATTCTTTACCTTTGTTAAGCCATCAGTAGAGGATTGCTCGACCAGTATCCTGTTTTTAATTTCTAGGTCAATCTGCATTTCCTTTTTTTCGGTAATATCAAAAACTATGCCCGCAAGAAATAAAGGTTTACCATCTGTATCATATTGGGTAATCCGCCCTCTATCATAGTACCATTTATAATTTCCATACTTGGTTTTAATTCTATATTCTACTTCATACACATTTGCATTGCCATACAAATGATCAATCATGGCACCCATAGTTTTCTGGTAATCATCAGGATGTAATTTTTCAGTAAAAAACTGATATGTAACTTTTTCCGGTATTTCTTACTTTGAATAGCCAAGAGTGGTTACTTTTAAAGGATTGAAGGTAACTGTATTGGTTTTGATATTCCAGTACCAATGTCCCAGATTGCCGGTCCAGGAAAAATCCAGCCCTATTTCCTGCTCCTTTTCTTCAAGCAACTGCCTGTTCAGCATCTTAAGCTCTTCAATTGTTTGTATGAGCTGCTCTCTTGTTAATTTAGAATAATCCATATTTTTCACCTACATCATATTATTAAATTAGTAATATAAGCTTGTCCATTGCATTTATTTTATTACATTTTCACATAGTTAACAATAAATTTAGTATAAATAAATATAAAAAGATGTTGTATTTGGTTTCTCAAGCACCAAATACAACATCTTCCGGCTCAGCAAGTTTATACCAGCTTTCGAATGCATTGAAAAACCACAATAGATTCTTTTCAACAATGCTTCTATATTTTTCTACAATAAGGTTCTTTCTTAATTATGGGTATATAATGAATAGCAAAACTCATTTTCAGCATTTAGTTCTCGGTAAATAGACGTAACCTTATCAATTGTAATTTTATTGCCCGGATAGTTCATGTACGAATCATGCAAAGGAGCATTTACAAAAACTGAACGGGGTGCTATGGCTGCGACTATTTCAGGAAAATCCAACGGCATAAGCTCAGGATCATTTTTATATGAGTTTTCTATAAGCGGCATATATTTATCTTGGGCCTAATCTAATCCCAGAGGTTTCCTCTTATTTTAATATACAATATAATTTATGCCTTCTTAAGACTAATTATTTTGCCCATTACAATTACACCGTTCACATCCACATTATCATCAAACAGTACAAGGTCTGCATCCTTACCGACTTCTATACTGCCCTTTGTCCTGTCAACACCGAGCTTTCTTGCCGGTGTCAAAGAGGCCATTCGGACAGCCTCCACAATATTTACACCTCCAATGTCACGCATTGTACGAACCAACCGATTTGTTGTTGCGACACTGCCAGCAAAGGATGTCTTTTCCGGTACAAATGCAACATTATCCTCAACAATAAAGTGTGATGCATCCCGCTTTGAGCCGTCTTTGTAGATTTCATGAGCATTTTCTACACCACCTGCACGTATTGAATCGGTTACCAAACAGATATTTTCTGCACCCTTCACCTTATAAATAAGCTTTAAAAACGGTTCCGGCAGATGACAACCATCCGCAATTACCTCCACCCACAGTTCAGCCAGAAGTAAACCTGCTTCCACAACACCTGCATGCCTCCATGCGCCTATTCTATGAAGTGATGAGCAGCCAGAATAAAAATGTGTAATACTTTCATAGCCATAATCCAATGCCTTCAAAACTTCATAATAATCAGCATTTGAATGTCCTATACTTGCTATCACGTTACGTTCTGTAATATCACGGGCAAACTGCAACGCACCTGGCAGTTCACATGCCGCTGACCATTTACGGATATATGGTGTCTCTTCAAGTATTTGCATATACTCATTTGGATCAGGTAGCCTCAGTTGAGCAGCATTCTGCGCACCCCGTTCAGTTGCTGAGAAATATGGCCCTTCAATATGAATACCGAGCAAATTCGGAAATCCCTCAAGCATGTCCTCCTTAATCTTATATTTGTTAAATATCTTCACACTGCGCATAAGCTCATCTGTTGAAGAGGATGTGAGCGTACAAAGCATGGAAGTTGTACCATACATTAAATGTGTGGATGTAACGGCACGGAATGCCTCGTCTGTTCCATCACCAAAGTGGAAATTTCCGCCCCCATGCACATGCATATCTATAAAGCCGGGGGAAAGGTAGTTATTTTTAGCATCGATTATATGCGAAATACCTTCCGGAGCAATAATATTTCTTCCGATATCCCGAATCTTACCACCTTCAACCAATACATCAGCATTAACTATATTATGAGGCTTGATGACTCGTGCATTCTTGATTAATAAAATCATAAATTAAAACTCCTCCAAATTCTATATATTATTCTACTGCAAAGGGCGAATTTTGCTTGGAAACATGTTGTAAAATTTGCCGCTGAAATCGCAGCAATTTAATGGTTGGAACGCCACATTTGGTGTTTCAAACCATCATTTTTAAAATAAGTATTATATGGAAGGTTTGAAACACCATTGATGGCGTGGAAAGCGCTGCTGAGACACGATGTCGAATCAGCGCATGCCATTAAATTGCAAGATGAAGTGATGCAAATTTCAACATGTTGACGCTAAATGAGTTTTTGCAGCAGAATCATATATCTTAGTACAAGTGAATAGATTTAGGTCTTTTATTTTTTCTATATAACAAGTCCGTACATTACTGTTAAATTAGATGATAAAGAACAAGAATTAAGTGATGCAAATGGTGCCTACTACAGATTTAAAAAGCTATAAAGTAGGAAGTTATAAGCCATAACACGGGTTTATAGTAAAAGAACAGTAATTAAAATATACATATGGGGCTAAATAAAGGTAAGGTTAGAAGAAGACCTTACCTTATAAATTTAATATTATTTTTGCTCAAAGGAACCAGAAATAGTTATGATTTAAAATCTATGAATTACTATGATGCCTAGCTTGTGGTAACCAAATATCCAAGCATGCAAAAATATGACCTTACTGTGGCCATGACCAGAGAAGTTTTTTTATACAGCATAAAATTATAACCTTTATACTCGTAATATTAGTATTGGGCGTAATTATATCTTAACAAGCGAAGAAAACACATCCAATTCTGCTTATAACAGTATTCCAATTGATGATTTCAAGGTCCAATGTAACTATATACCATATGATATAACATATAATGATATCGCTAGAGAACCGGATAAATACAAAGATGTTAAAATAGAATTTGAAGGTAAAGTTGCTCAAGTTCAAGAATCAGGATCAGATGTTATATTAAGAGTAAATATGACCCCAGAAGAATATGGTATTTACAAAGATACTATATGGGTTAATTATACCTATTCAAGTGATTGAGGGAAAATATTGGAAGATAATATTGTAGATATATGGGGAGTATTAAATGGAATCAAAACATATACAGCAGTTTTAGGTAATAAAATTACAGTACCGAAGGTAGATGCAAGAAGCATTGAAATTCTCTACAATTGAATTAATGCAATTTAAATTTGGACTCTTGAAAAAATATGATAAATATGTTATCATTAATACAACATTGATTACAAATAAATCATCAAACGAAGGAGAAATTAATAGGTGTATGAAGTAATTTTTTATCAGGATAGTAAAGGAGATAGTGAGCTTCTAGGATTCATTGAGAAACTTAATGAAAAAGCAGCTACAAGTAAAAATGAACGTATAATATTAAAACAAATAAGGTTTTATATAAACGTTCTTGAAAATTTAGGTACTAGAGCAGGAGAACCTTTTGTAAAACATATACAGGGTGAACTATGGGAGCTTAGGTCGGGTTAAAATAGAATATTATTTTTTATGTGGTATGAAAATAAAATAGTATTGTTACACCATTTCACGAAGAAAACAAATAAAACTCCAAAAAGAGAGATAGAAAAGGCGTTATATGAGATCACAGAGTGGAGAAGGAGGAATAGTAATGGATAAGTTTGTTAAATGGCAGGATGTTAAAGCTTTAATGACATCTTTAAGTGAAGAAGAGAAAAGGGAAATTGACATTATGTCTGATATAATAACTAAGATTATTGAAAGACGGCAAGAACTCAGAATGTCGCAGAGAGATTTGGAAAACCTTACAGGAATAAGACAGGAGGCAATATGCAGAATAGAAACTATGAAAAATGTTCCTCAACTGGATACATTAATCAAGCTAATGGAGCCTCTTGGATTAAAATTATCTGTACTAAAACAATAATAATTCTTTTTTCACGAAACACAGCATTCATCTGCTTCATTAAAATGGGGAACTGGACTAATGGTATTCCACCATTTCCATATGAATATGAAAGATGGGGAAATAAATATAATGAAAAAGGTTTAGTAGTAAATTATGATACTAAGGAGAAATTTAAATGGAAATACCATTGCAATTATATGCTGCTATTGAAAACGAGCTTACATCACAGTCTACTAATAGGCTTGCTGCATTAGCAGCTGAACTTTCCAAGAGCTATCGCACGGGTAAACCCTTCAACCAAGGAAAATATTTACGTTCTCAAGAAGATGTGACTGCTTATGCTGCATTCCGATTACCTGCAACATTTGCTGCAGTACATTCAGTCATTAGCCAAGTAAAGGAGCGTTCTTCGGACTGGAATCCAAAAACTGTTTTGGATGTAGGTGCTGGCCCAGGCACAGCAATGTGGGCAGCATTAACTTTATGTTCAGATATAGAGCACATCACTCTGCTTGAAAGAGAAAAGTATATGATAGACCTTGGAAAGAGGCTGTCTGCATATTCTACTCTAACCACCGTGCACAATGCAGAATGGATGAAAGTTGATATTACAGGAACATGGGAGGTTTGTCCTCATGATTTGGTGATTGCATCTTACGTACTGAACGAATTGCCGCAGGAGTGCAGAGTATCGTTCATCCAACGGCTCTGGGATAGTACAGGTGACAAATTAATTATTATTGAGCCTGGGACACCATCAGGGTTCTTGAGAATTAAACAAGCTCGCGAACAGCTAATAGCCGCTAGTGCTAAAACCATAGCACCTTGTCCTCACGATAAACCATGTCCAATGACAGAGAATGACTGGTGCCATTTTTCTCAGCGGGTGTCACGTTCACGGCTGCATAGAATGGTAAAAGCTGGAGAACTTTCATATGAAGATGAGAAATTCTCTTTTCTTTGCATGTCCCGTAGAAGTGGGACGACTATTAAAGGACTGGTAATACGTCATCCTCAAATTCGAAAAGGTCATATTCACCTTGAACTCTGCACTTCTGAGGGGTTAAAAAATACCTTGGTAACACGTAAAGATAAGGAGCTATTTCGCAAAGCACGCGAACTACGCTGGGGCTCAGTGCTAAATTGATTTGTATAAATTATAGTTTTTTCACCAGAATCAATAAAATTTCATACAAAAGCTTAACTATTTCATGTATTTATCCGAAGATATTAAAGAGCACCATTGTGTAATTAGTAATAAAATGAGTTTTTTACAGGAATTATATCAAAATCTTAGATATAACAAATAAATATATTTTGTAGGTGGTTATATGGACATTGCAACTTTAGTTGGAATAATAATTGGTGTAGCTTGTACAGCTTATCCAATATTTACAGGAGGCTTCCCCAAAACATTTGTTGATGCAGGTTCAATAATATTAGTTTTTGGTGGCGGCATGGCATCAGTACTTATCAGTTATAGAATAAAGGAAATAACAAAGATATTAAAGGTAGTTGGGAATGCTTTTTCAAAAAGAGAAGCTGATCTAGAAGTAACTATAAGGCTTTTGGTAGAATTATCACAGAAAGCAAGACGAGAAGGTCTCCTTGCTCTTGAATCAGATCAGGATAATATTAGTGATGATTTTATTAGACGATCTCTTCAACTTATAGTTGATGGAGTGGAACCTGAAATGATAAAGGAATCTTTAGATTTAGAACTTGATAATATGACACTAAGGCATGAAAGAGGTCAAGGTCTGTTTAGAACTATGGGTGTTTTATTTCCTGCATGGGGTATGATAGGAACCCTTATAGGTTTAATAAATTTACTTAAATCTCTTGATGATCCAAGCAATATTGGTCCCGCAATGGCACTTGCTTTGGTTACAACCCTTTATGGTTCGCTTTTAGCTCATTTTGTATGTAATCCTATAGCAAACAAACTGTCTATAAAAAGTAAGGAAGAAATTCAACAAAAAGAAATGATTATTGAAGGTATTCTATCAATTCAAGCAGGCGAAAACCCACGGATAATGGAACATAAATTAAAAACATTTCTTTCGTCAGAACAAAGAGACAATTATGAAAGAAGTAATGGTGAAAATGTACAAGAAAATGATGAACGAAGCAATAGCAGCAGAATAATTACTGAGTAAAGAGGTGATTGTATGTCCAGGCAGCGAAGAAGGCGTTCAGGAGATAGTTCATCAGATTCATCTGGTGATTGGATGAATACTTATGCAGATATGGTAACTCTACTATTAACATTCTTTATTATGTTATTCTCTATGGCAACTGTCGATAAACAAAAATTTGCCCAGCTGGCAAGCTCCCTTAGAAGTGCTTTTATGCATCAGGATACTGGCGGAGACCTATTTGAATCAAATAGAGGCAGCGAAATAATAAATATATATGATGAATTAAATGCAGTTGATAAAATTGTATCTCTGGTGAACAATGATTATGAGGGAGGAGATACTAATAAAGATGGTGAAAATATTACAGTTAGAGATATTGAAGAATATCAAATAGAAGACCTTAGAGAAGAAATAGAAAGCGCAATACAGGAAATGGGTCTTGAGGAAGATGTAAAAATTATTGAAAGAACAGATTTTTTAATATTGAGGTTTGATTCAGTAATTCTCTTTGATCTAGGTAGTGCAGATATTAGAAGTTCAGCATTGGATATATTAAAAAAACTTGGAGTAATGCTTAATAAGCTTAATAATGAGATTATCATACAAGGACATACTGATGATCTACCAATAAATACTGAACAATTTCCATCAAATTGGGAATTATCTACTAGAAGAGCAACAAATGTAATTCGGTTTTTTATCAATTATTGCGAAATAGACCCTTCAAGGCTTACTGCTACAGGAAATGCTGAATTTAAACCTGTAAGACCAAATGATAATAGCGAGAATAGACAAGAAAATAGAAGAATTGACATTGTTGTAAGTAAAAACCAGTAAGCATAAGAATGGGACATACCTGAGAGAGGTGTGTCCCATTTCCTTAGCCTGGCGCACCTCTCCATTTTTCCACTTGACAAGAACATTAGTTTACGGAATAATGTAAATATGAACAGTAAGGAAACACTTTTCAGCGTAAAAGGAAACCCTTGCACAGAGACACTCTTCAATGTGGAAGTAATACCAGTGACTTAAGAGAAGAATGTCTCTGTGCAGAGAAGTGTGCCCATACATCTTATGGAGGGAGAGGGACTGATGGAAAAAAACAAGAACAAAACCGAATATGGCAATGAAAGCATTTCGTCTTTAAAAGGGCCTGATAGAGTAAGATTGCGTCCTGGTGTAATATTCGGTTCTGATGGACTTGAAGGCTGTCAACATGCAGTGTTTGAAATTCTTTCAAACTCAATTGATGAGGCCAGAGAGGGCCATGGAAGTATTATTGAGGTTACAAGATTTAGAGATAAATCAATAATGGTAAAAGATTATGGTAGAGGAATCCCTCTTGAATACAATCCAAAAGAAGAAAGATATAATTGGGAATTGGTTTATTGTGAGCTTTATGCGGGAGGTAAATACAATAACTATCTGGGAGAAAATTACGAATTCAGTTTAGGATTAAATGGACTTGGTGCATGTGCTACACAATATAGTTCTGAATATATGGATGTTACAGTATATAGAGATGGTTATGCTTACGATTTGCATTTTGAAAAAGGAGATAATGTTGGCGGGTTAATAAAGAAAAAGGTTAACTATGCACATACTGGTACCATACAAAAATGGAAACCAGATATTGATGTTTTCACTGAGATTGATGTACCCTTAAGTTATTTTCAGGAGATATTAAAAAAACAAGCAGTTGTAAATTCCGGGTTAAAATTTATCCTTTATGATGAAGAATCTGAACAGACATTCGAGTATATTTATGAAAAAGGAATAACAGATTATGTTAATGAAATCAATGCAGATAAAGGCTTTACGGAAGTAAAATATTATGAGACTAATGCAAAAGGTAAAGATAGAGAAGATAAGCCTGAATACAAGGTTAAAATCCAGGTTGCTTTTTGCTTTAATAACGAGATAAATCTTCTTGAGTACTATCATAATTCAAGCTATCTTGAACATGGAGGAGCACCAGATAAGGCTGTAAAAGCTGCTTTTGTTTACGAAATTGACAAGAGTATAAGAGCAAGAGGAAAGTATAATAAAGATGAATCTAAGATAGCTTTTTCTGATATTCAAGACAGCTTGATACTTGTAACAAATTCTTTTTCTACAATTACAAGCTATGAAAATCAAACTAAAAAGTCAATTACGAATAAATTTATTCAAGAAGCAATGAATGACTTTCTAAAGCAACAGTTAGAAGTCTACTTTATAGAGAATAAATTTGAAAGTGATAAAATAATTGAACAGATACTCTTAAACAAAAGAAGTAGAGAAACTGCTGAGAAAACCAGGCTTAATATCAGAAAAAAACTTAGTGGAAATATTGATATATCAAATAGAGTGAAAAAGTTTGTCGATTGCAGAACAAAAGATATTACAAGACGCGAAATATATATAGTGGAAGGTGACTCAGCTCTAGGAGCATGTAAATTGGGTAGAAATGCGGAATTCCAAGCGATCATACCTGTAAGGGGTAAAATTCTTAACTGCCTTAAAACCGGATATGCGGGAATCTTTAAAAGTGATATTATTGTAGACCTTCTTAAAGTTTTAGGTTGTGGAGTGGAGATAAAGTCAAAGCATAATAAAGAGCTTAACACATTTAATTTAGACAATCTTAAATGGGATAAGGTAATTATTTGTACCGATGCTGATGTGGATGGCTTTCAGATTAGGACCTTAATACTAGCAATGCTTTACAGGCTTGTTCCTACCTTAATAGAAAAAGGGAAGATCTATATTGCTGAAACTCCATTGTTTGAAATAAACACAAAGGGAAAAACTTACTTTGCATATAGCGATAAGGAAAAAGACACCATATTATCCAAGATAAAAGGTAAATATACAATACAACGTTCAAAAGGATTAGGGGAAAATGAACCGGAAATGATGTGGGAGACTACTATGAACCCTGAAACAAGGAAACTTGTAAAGGTTATGCCGGAAGATGAAGAGAAAACTCAAAAGATATTTGACCTTCTTTTAGGTGATAATCTACAGGGGAGAAAAGATTTTATTGAAGAAAATGGACATATTTATATTGACATGATTGATGTAAGTTGATCAAAAGGTGGTTAAAATGGACACAAAAAATTTAGTTGAACAAAATATTTCAAATACATTAGAAGAAAATTATATGCCGTATGCAATGAGTGTTATAGTTTCGAGAGCTATTCCTGAGATTGATGGGTTTAAACCTTCTCACAGAAAGCTTTTATATACTATGTTTTCTATGGGTTTGTTGACAGGCGCAAGAACAAAATCTGCCAATGTGGTTGGTCAAACAATGAAACTAAACCCCCATGGCGATATGGCTATTTATGAAACACTTGTAAGACTGTCAAGAGGATATGGAGCACTTATAACTCCATTTATCGATTCAAAAGGAAATTTCGGCAAGCAATATTCGAGAGATATGAGCTTTGCAGCTCCACGTTATACTGAAGTTAAATTAGATAAAATAAGTCAAGAAATTTTTAAAGAGCTGGAAAAAAATCCTGTAGACTTCGTTGATAACTATGATGGTACACTAAAAGAACCAGTATTATTACCAGCAACGTTTCCTAATATTATTATAAATCCTAACCAAGGAATTGCAGTAGGGATGGCAAGTAATATTTGCAGCTTCAATTTGCAGGAAGTCTGTGAAGCCACAGTTCAATTGATAAATGATGAAAATGTAGATTTGTTGAAATATATCAAAGCTCCTGACTTTGCAACAGGTGGTAGCTTAATATTCAATGAAAGAGAAATAAGAGATATTTATAGAACCGGACGGGGCGGCTTCAAAGTAAGAGCTAAATATCAATTCGATAAGAAAAATAATTGCATAGAAATTATAGAAATACCTTATACTACTACTACTGAAGCTATAATGGAAGCAATTATCGCACTGGTTAAAACAGGGAAGATAAAAGATATAACTGATATAAGAGATGAAACCGACTTAGACGGTCTTAAAATAACAATTGATGTAAAGAAGAACACTGATGCTGATGATTTAATGAACAAATTGTATAAGCTAACACCACTTGAAGATACTTTCTCATGTAATTTTAACATACTAGTGAAAGGATATCCAAAAGTAATGGGAGTTAGACAAATTCTTAAAGAGTGGATATCATTTAGAATAGATTGCATAAAAAGACTTACTTTATTTGATATTGAGAAGAAAAGTGAAAAGCTTCATCTGCTTTTGGGTTTACAGAAAATACTTTTAGATATTGATAAAGCTATCAAAATTGTCAGAAATACTGAGCAAGACTCCGAGGTCATTCCAAACCTAATGAAAGCTTTTGAAATTGATAATATTCAAGCAGAATTTGTAGCAGAAATCAAACTAAGAAACCTTAATAAAAGATATATCTTGGATAGAGTAAGCGATATTGAACAATTGCAAAAGGAGATAAAAGAATTAAAAGATGTATATGAAAATGAGAACAAAATAAAGAAAATAATAGTAAAGCAATTGAATGATATTGTTAAGAAATATGGTCAGCCTCGTAAAACCGAGATTATAAGTGATGAATTTGTAGAAGAAATAACAGAGGAACACTTCATAGAAGATTATAATGTGAAATTATTTCTTACAAACGATAATTACATTAAAAAAATTCCATTGGTTTCGCTCAGAGCTAATCCTGAGCAGAAGATTAAAGATGATGATTATATTACCCAGGAAATTGATGCTAGGAATAAAGATGAGTTGCTGCTATTTTCAAACAAGACGAATGTTTACAAGATGAAAGTACATGAATTAGAAGACCATAAAGCAAGTGTCTTGGGAGAATATCTTACAAATAGATTAGAGCTTGATGAAGATGAAAAAATCATATACATTGTGGCAACAGGTGATTATAAAGGATATATGTTGTTTTCCTTCGAAAGTGGAAAGGCTGCTAAAATTGATCTAAGTAGTTATGCTACAAAAACAAACCGAAAAAAGCTGGTTAATGCTTATTCTAAATCATACAAACTTATACATATAATATATTTGGAAACTGATTTAGATTTGGTTGCATACAGTAATATTGAGAAGGTTCTTGTTTTCAATACGTCCTGTATTAATTCTAAAACCACAAGAGATTCTCAAGGTGTACAAGTATTAAAAGAGAAAAAGGGGAGTAGGATGATAAAAGTTAAAACATTAGAGCAAGCAGGATTATCTGATGTTGAATATTATAGAACAAAAAATATCCCAGCAGTAGGTTGTTATATGAAAAAAGAAGACAAATTGAGTCAACAGATAGAACTAAAACTTGATTAGAACAGAAAGGGATGATGAAATGATTCCAAGAGATATTCTTGAAGAGGTTTTAGCCCGAGCTTTATCCTCGGGAGGAGATTTTGCTGAAATTTTCATTGAAGACAGAGTAAATAATAGTCTTAGAATGGTAAATGGAAGGATGGAAGATGTAGTATCAGGGAGGGATTATGGTGCTGGAATAAGAGTAATGAAAGACTTTAGAAGTGTATATGCATATACTAATGATACTTCAAAGGGGAATTTGCTTGATACAGCATATAAAGCTGCTTGTGCATTAAAGTACTCACCGCAGGATGTAAAAGTAAGTCTAGTAGAACGTATTGCTACTAATATTAGTCAAATACAATATGTACCTTCCTCAATAACAAATATGAAAAAAGCTTCTATCTTGGAAACAGCTTATAAAGCAGCGAAAGATTATAATTCGGAAATTATTCAGGTTACTGCGGGTTATGGAGATGTAGATCAGAAAGTTTTAATAGCGAATAGTGATGGACTTTACGTTCAGGACAGAAGGGTAAGGACACGGTTGTTTATACAATCTATTGCAGGAGATGGACATGAAAATCAAACGGGCTTCGAAGGACCTGGGAGAAGTATGGGTTTTGAATTGTTTGATGCGATTGATGTTGAAGCATATGCAAAGGAAGCTAGTAGGACAGCCGTAACAATGCTTCATGCTATACCATGTCCTGCAGGAAGAATGCCGGTAATAATAGATAATGGTTTTGGTGGAGTAATATTCCATGAGGCATGTGGACATGCTTTAGAAGCTACCGCTGTTGCAAAGAACCATTCTGTGTTTACAAATAAGTTAGGTGAGAAAATTGCTTCAGAAAAGGTTACAGCTATTGATGATGGTACTATCCCTAATGCTTGGGGTTCAATTAATATTGATGATGAAGGTACACCAGCATTGAAAAAGGTTTTAATTGAAGAGGGAATACTTAAAGGTTACATGATAGATAAACTTAATGGCAGAAGGATGGGAAGGGAGTCTACAGGAAGTTCCAGACGCCAGTCATACAAATACTCACCTACATCTCGTATGACAAATACTTACATCGCTGCTGGTGAAGATAATGAAACAGATATTATAGCATCTACCGCTGAAGGTTTATATGCAAAAAAAATGGGTGGAGGCTCTGTAAATCCAGTAACAGGAGAATTTAACTTTGCAGTTGCTGAAGGGTATCTGATCAAAGACGGAAAAATTGATAAACCAGTAAGAGGTGCTACTTTAATAGGTAAAGGTGCGGAAGTTCTTCTACGAATTGATCAGGTTGGAAAAAACATGCAGATGGGGCAAGGCATGTGTGGCTCCATAAGTGGAAGTGTCCCAACAAATGTCGGTCAGCCCATGATTAGAGTTTCAGAACTGACGGTAGGAGGTAGGTAAAAGATATGGAGATTATGCAATTTGATGAATTTAAAGACAATCTATTTATTGCTGCTAAAAAAGCGGGTTTTGAAGACTTTGAGATATACTATGCAACAGGAGAAAGCTTTAAAGTAAACATCTATGAAAAAGAAATTGATAATTATAGTGTAAATAGTACTAAAGGTTTGGGGTTCAGAGGATTGTTCAACGGAAGCATGGGCTACGCTTACACAGAGATTCTTGATAATGAAGCTATAGAAATGTTGGTTAATAATGCCAAAGCAAATGCTTCTATAATTGATAATACGAATAAAGATGAAATTGAGAAAATATATGAAGGTTCGGACAAATACCCACAAATAAACTGTTTTAACGATAACCTTACAAATGTTAGTGAAAGTGATAAAATTGAATTTGCCCTCGAAATGGAAAAAATAGCACTACAGAAAGACAAAAGAGTAAAGAGTGTTGAATACTGCTTGGTACAGTCTTTTTCCGGGAGTATGAGGATTGTTAATTCTAAAGGTTTTGCTAATCGCTTCTTCAGTTGTGTATTTGGAATTGGTAGTCACAAATATCGTATCAACGACGACCGCACTAATTTTTTGATCCACTTCATAATCATTTAATGATCTACCAGCAACAATTTCATAACTATAGAAATCAAGGAAGCCGTCAGCGTATCTTTTGATCATGACGTTACGTTTATTACTAGCGAAATCTACTTGAGCACTAGTTGAATAATTAGCGTAAGCAGCTTGGATACCATCAATCTTCAGTAAGTCGTCTAAGTCTTGATCACTGAAGTGATAATTTAAACTATCACCAACACTAAAGCCAAATAAAGCCGCGAAATTGGACATACTAGTTCTTTCATCATCTTCACTATCTTCGACATATTGAATAGTAACGATACCCTCACCACTCATCAATTCAGATTTGATCGCATACTCGGTTAGATCAGCGATCATAAAGATCGCATAAACAACAGCTACACCAATCACTATCCCAATAAGTGATAGAAAGGCACGAAGTTTATTAGCCCAAAGATCGGCGAATGATAACTTTAGATATTCGATTATCATGCGATCACCTCATCTGATAAGATCAGACCATCTTTGATCGTGATCATACGTTTGGCAGAGCGGGCAACATCTTGTTCATGAGTTACCACGAT
>ENA-UOOK01003591-UOOK01003591.1-fermentation-metagenome-genome-assembly--contig:-NODE-3591-length-17492-cov-4.143144_pt1 | contig 17492 bp, 11 predicted proteins | sample MGYA00245777_ERZ724023 | MGnify/ENA primary metagenome ERZ724023 (study PRJEB28704, sample SAMN03018312) | fermentation metagenome | biome: anthropogenic terrestrial biome; feature: soil; material...
TGTTCTGCAGCAGTTTCGGCCAGCTAAAACATTGGATCCCTCTGTGGGGAAGGTGGAGCCATACACAGAGGAATGGTTTCGTGAGGCAAAGAAAATCATCCAAGGAAAGGCTGGGGTGATTCTGGTGCGGGGGGTTTAAGACTAATAAAGAGAAGCGCTAAAGACCCATGTCTTTAGCGCTTCTCTTTAAATAAAATTCTCACTCGCATCCAAGACAGCCCGCTTCATTGTCTGCTGTGTTCTCCAGAAGCAATACCGAACGGACTTCTTCTAAGTGTACTGAAGGAGCTAACAAAATAGCTTATAACTTAAAGTTATAGATATGAACTGCAAATGGAGCAAAATGATCCTTTAGAATATCATCATTTATTTCCATTTCCTGACTGCCGTTCTTTTCCTGAAGCCTAGATCCTATTCCAACCTGTTCTTTCAAATCCAGACTAAATTCCCTTTCTTGACCTGTGTGATTGATAATTATTAAAAGTCCTTCTTGTTCGTTTTTGAAAACAGCTCCTTCAAATCCTTCAGTGAGACTATGAAGTTTAACTCTTTCACCGTGTAGAAAGAAAGGAACAAGCTCTGAAATCTCTTGATTAAGATTAGCAATGGAATCCCATCGGTTTGGGTAATCTGGAGACTTCCTCAAGTCAAATAATGAATAATAGATAAGACCCTTTGCACCATTGACTAAGGCTAGGTAGCTCATAGCTTTTATTTCGGGAAATGTCGGCTCGCGTCCTGTACCATCATAATAAATATACCCATGAACTTGGATTACACCCCACACTGGCTTGTCACCTGAATGCGAATAGGCTGTATTCATCCAATCGCTCACATAAGTCAATGGCCTATCTGGTACAGGATAAGGATCAACACCAAAGACATCCGCACCCCGATCAAGCTTTTTAAGCTCCTGTGGCAAACATGACAATAACCAGGTAGGATGTTTGTAATCCTCCTCCCAAATCCATTGATTGTGACGTTCATTATCTGAAACTCTATCCCGTAGCTCGTCAGAAATATACCAACCTAAAATAGCCGGATGATCCTTGAAGGTAGAAACTAGGCCTTTTATAACATTCTCTTCTCCTTTAAATGGACCAACCTGATCGAAATACCAAGGTGTGCCTGGGAAAAAGTCTTTAAGGGAATAAATCGTTTTAAGACCAACAGACGATAGCGAATCCAAATAGCGTTCAATTTCTCCTAAAGAGCCATAATTAATATTATAATTCACTAAAACATTAAATGAAGCATCTTTTAATTTCTTATAACTTGGTATATATTTATCGACATTGGCTGGTACATCTGAAACATACCAACCCAGCGGGAAAAAAGGTTCACCATTTACAATCAAATTACCTTTTTCATCGAGAACCGTTGCCTGCGGTATCAACTCTTCGCTGAGATTAATAAAACTAAACTCTCTAGAAGCAATAGTTCTATCATTATCCTTCAAAGAGACAACTAGCTCATAGGGAACATCTTCTTCGAGGTCGCCAAGAGCAAATTTTATTAAAGATTCCTCCCCTTTCAGTTCGCAATACTTGATTTCTTTCAGGCTTTCCTTTTTCCCCATTTTTTTCAATTCTAACATCAAGAACCAAGAAGGCGGCAATTCTTCTTCATCAGATAGATCAATTCTTGTTGATAGTTCTACAGTCACCGGATTGCTCAAATGCATAGTCCTATGTTTTGGGGACAACAGGCGACATTGAAAAGCAGGTTGGCTTTTCGTAGTTATTTGAACGTCATCAAACCAAGCTTTACCGCTTAGTCCTTTCCGCAGATACAAAACAAGGGTTATATCATTTCCCTCTAAATGTTCAGGAATAATGAATGAGTGAGTTACCTTTTCCCAATCATTCGTCCCCAAAAGGCCACGTATTGCATAGAACCCGTCTACCCATTGCCCAGTCTTGCTCATAGCTTGTATACAAGCAGTAGCTCCCCAATAGGCTTGAGGATCAATCTTATGATCAATTACGTTTTCTGTTTTTACCCAAAAGCTTAGTGTATATTCCTTACCCGGCTCACAGGGAATCTTCACATCGGGAAATGAATATTGATCAGGGCTTGATACGTCAACATGTAAGCTCCGCTGACCTGAATGCGCAATATCTGTAGCATAACTCCAATTTTGCGGCAATGGACTCCAAGTATCATCTTCAAAACCTGTACTGTACACAACTTTTTCATTTGCCGATGCTAAGGCTATTGTAAAAAAACTAAGTACAACCAACACTAACGCAAGTTTTTTCATATCGCCACCTCCATAAAATCATAAAGCATAGTAAGTGTGAAGTTCAATTTAATATAAAACTTCATGGTTCTACTAAAACACCCTAATTATGTTTGATTCTCTCCCCCCTTATTCACCTTTATAACCACTGCGTATGACACCTTCCATTAAAAAAGGGTAACACCGGAGTATTCTTCGAACGTTGAAGTTGAGATAACTCTTGGGAGTCTTAATGCGCACAACAGGAAGAACGTAAATCTAAAAAGCTTTGGCGCGAATATCTCCAGCTTTATTTTGAGAAATTCGTCAACACCTGAAACTTAATTTATTCTTTTCCAGATAATGCATTTAGGCCATAAGCCTTCAGTTGACTTACTACTTGCTCTAACTTCTCGTCATCTGGTGATGGAACATAAGGCATGGTGTCACACTTACCTATTGATTCATATTTAGAACGAGCCAATGAGTGGTAAGGGAGCACCCGTACCAAAACAATCCCAGAGAGCCCATTTAGAAATCGTCCTATGGCATCCACGTTCTCCTTATCGTCATTGAACCGCGGAATCAGAGGTATTCTTATTTCTATGGAAGCACCCACCTCGGATAAACGACGAAGATTCTCCAATATCCGCTCATTAGATTGACCAGTATATGTTTTATGAAGGGTCTCATCCATTTGCTTTAGATCATATAAAAACAACTTTGTGTACGGCAAAACAGATGCAATTGCTTTCCATCCCACCGATCCACTAGTATCAATCGCAGTATGTATATTCTCAGCTTGTAATGCACGGAATAATACAGTGCAAAAGCCAGCTTGAAGCAGGGGCTCTCCACCTGAGATTGTGACTCCTCCTCCAGAATAAGAGTAAAAATTCCTGTCCTCCATTACTAGCTGAAAAACTTCTTCCACCGTCATGTTTTTTCCATATAAAGAGAGTGCATCGTAGAAACATGCTTCAACACATTTTCCACAAGCAGTACACAATGTCCGATCAAAAATATGCTTCCCATTTTCAAACTGATGGGCCCCTACAGGACAGACCTCCCTGCACATACCGCAACCAATACACTTTTTTGCAAAGAACCCAATTTCGGTATTAAATGAAATGCTCTCCGGGTTATGGCACCACCTGCACGACAGAGAACAGCCTTTCAAAAAAACTGTGGTTCTGATCCCAGGGCCGTCATGGACCGCAAACCGTTTGATGTCTACTACCTTCGCGTTCATTCCTGTTGTTCCTCCACTTTACCATATCCTACTGATTAGCTGATTTGTGCTGCAGATTTTATAAATTCTTCTTGTTCGGCGGTGCTGAGATTAACAAAATAAACATTCCAACCGCATACTCTCACCTGGAGATTTGCATACCGTTCAGGGTGTTTTTGAGCATCCAAGAGGGTATTGACATCAAAGATGTTAAATTGAATGGCAAAGCCTCCCTGTCCAAAGTAGGTGCGAATTAGTGATACCAAAGCATTCAGACCATCTTCTCCTTGAACTGCTGTGGGATGCAACATAATATCTAAAACCGAGCCATCTGGAAACTGAGTAAAATCCAATTTGGTCACGGAATTGATCAGCGCAGTTACTCCCTCTTTATCCATCGCAGTTACAGCACCTAAATTTTTGGACAGGGGCTGGTATGCCCTACGTCCATCCGGCAAAGCGCCTGTTAGCAAACCATATTTATGGCAAAAGTCTATGGAAAACAGTGCAGCAGCAAATTGTCCTCCACGATTATTAGGTTCACCGTTCACAATAGATGCCATGAAATCTGCAAGTGTGCGACCCAATTTGTCAACCTGTTCGTAATTATTTCCCCATTTTTCCAGCCGAGTTTGTGCGATCAAGCGTAATTGTTCATTACTTTTCCAGTCTTCCTTTAACAGCTTTTGCAATTCCTCTAGTGAACACAACTTTTGTTCAAAGACCAGTGTTTTTATGGCAAACAAAGAATCAACTGTACTTGCAAAAGAGCAACACATACAGCCTGAATTATTATACTTTGCCCCTCCAGCGGAAACATCTCGTCCTTGCTGGATACATTCCGTCATTGTTCCTGAAAGTAGTGGTGATGGGTTAACTACAGGCCAATATTTTTCAAAGGTCTTGGTTATATTTATTGCAGTTTTTGTTTGATACGCTAGTTGTTTCTTATAAGCTGCATAAAAATCTTCGAAACAGCGAAAAGCTTTCGCTTCCCCTGTTTGTATTCCAATCTGCTTTCCAGAGAGTGGATCCATTCCGTTGTATAGGGCAAGCTCCACGCTTTTGGCCATATTGAGCGTGATTGCCATGGAGCAGGAGATCTCTTTTCCAGCCACTGCCGGTTCATAACACCCGATCAACAGATAGTTATATGCATCTTCCGGTGTTTTACCATGTTTGAGCATAGTGGGTATCGTTACCTCATCGTTGGCAAGCACCATACTGTTTAGTCCGGAACGAATGCAGTTTGCCACCTTTCGTAAAAACGCATCAGGAGTTTTGGAATGTACCCGCACAGAAAGCTTTGGATCAACTGTTGCCAATTCCTCATACGCTTCATAAGCCGCATAAGAAAGATCATTAATCCTATCTGTTCCATCTGGGTTCTGCCCACCAAAATAAAAATTCTTACCCATCAGCAGACCCTGTGTTTTTGCGAAAAACTTAAAAAAGAAGAACTGAATCAGCTCTTTAGCTTGATCCCGGGTGAGCCTTCCCATTTTGAGGTCATTTGCGTAGTAGGGATAATATAGGCTATCAAAACCACCCATGGAGCGGACATTTTCGCCCTCCATTTCTTGAAGCTCATGGTAAATATACGCCAGTTGCAATGCTTCATGTAGTGTTTGTGGGGGTCGTTCTGAAATTGCATAAAGAGAACGTGCAACCTTTTCCATTCTCTCCTGTTCTTGGGGATGTTCTCTTCCCATCTTTTCTGCCTGAACAGAGAGTCTACGGATAAATTTAATAACTGCCGAATAAACAATATCAACAGCCTCATAAAAAGCTCTTTTTTCTTCAGTTAGTTTTTGTTCAGATTCCGCAAGCTTTCTCGCTTGGCGAGCACGTTCGCGAAGACCCAGAGGTCCATAACGAAGAATACAAGACCAATCAGGGGATGTATGTCCCACATCCAGCTCTGCAAGAAAAGAACCTTTCTCTGAAGCCTGCACGTTAATTTGTTTTTCTTTCGTCAGATGCTTTTCTTCTACTTCAAGATGCCATTCTCTGCGAATTTTAATAAGCAAATCACCATGATTCAATCTGTCGGCGAACCAGTCTTTCTCGTCAACCTCAATCTGGCCCTGAGATAAAACTAAGGAAAAAATATTCGCCTTTTGGACAATACGTGGCTCCTCCTTGTGTTCGGCAAGATATTGCTTTGCATTATCCATTAACTCATCTATCGACAATCCGCTACTAGCATCATAGCGAGGCTCCAGATATTGTTTTTCCAAATGACCTCGGACCTTATCAAAACAGCCCCACAGCGGATTTCTAATAATACCTTTCTTCATTTGACATTACCCACCTTTCATTCACAACAGCAAACCCATTAGCCAAACGATCCATCAGCTGGCCTTATTAAACCAGGTGGGTGCGAGAAAGCTTTCTGCCAAAAGCCTTATGCCAGTGGCATCGTTCTATCTAAATAATGGTATGGCCAAAATCTGCTTCATCTGTCAGAGAACTCTCTAGGGGACAGAGGGCTTACTAAATACTAACCTGTTCTTTATTAAACACTTTTTACTTGAAAACGTTAAATCAGTTCAAGTACCAAGCATAGCTCTTGGCGTTGTTCAGTAAGCCCTATATTACTGTAATACTATAAATGAAACATTTGTGAGTATTAATTGATCCTACAACCCAATTTATTTTCTTTTATCGGCCGCAAGTCCCTTCATATACTGACTGTTGATTTCTCTGGCTACCTGCTCGCCAGTTTTTTGTCCCGTAATCACAGCAATATATCCATCTTCTCTTTTCTTAGCAATTTTTGCCATCTCACTATTTGAAACAATACGCACCCATGGCCTATTATCAATAACTTTAAGATCTTTTCTATTAATTACCTTCCATGCTTCAACCACAGATGGGGAAAGCTCTTTCTTTCCTGATTCGAACTTGAAATCCCGTCGAGTTGGGACCCCTCCTGCTTGCGCAAACTTATTTTGAATATCTAAATTTAATAACCAGAGATTAAACTCTTTAGTCCACTTTTTATTTAATTCCGGTCGATTCTTCCAGATATATCCACTTCCGCCTGGCTCAAGTAGCACTACTTGCTTTTGACCCGGATCATTACCTGGAAAAGCCATAAAGCCCCATTCAAAGTCCTCTGGTAGAACTTCCGCCATTTCATTAGCTATCCATGTACCGTTGGTAACCATAGCAGCTTTTCCTTGAACAAATTCCATCTGCGATTGCGTGTGATCATAACTTGCTGTTCCGGGATGCAAATATCCCCTACGTGCAAATTCTTCTAATCGTGTCAGCATTGTCACATATGGTTTTGATTTATATACATTCGGTTCGAAATTATACTCATCTTGCTTAAACTTATCCCCTCCAACCTCATAGGGGATTGCCCCCCAACCAAAATTAAAATAGGGACCTGCATACTTGCCAGCCATCACCATGGGATAAACTCCCTTGGTTTTTATCTTGGCACACATTGCCAAAAACTCATTCCAATCTTTTGGTTGTTCCGTCAATCCCAGTTTCTTAAATAATTTCTTATTGAAATAAATACCATAAATATGAGACCCACTAGGCACTACATACATATGATTGAAATAATTAAACACAGCTTCTTTTTCTGCGATAATTACATCCTTCATTTTTAAATCGGGGCGATCGTAGACAGACCGTTCCCATAGCTCATCTTGAGTCTCTAATTTCCCTTGAGACATTAAGGTTACACCATTAGTAAAAGAATAGATCCAGTCATACATTTCATCATCATTGCCACTTTGAATCGCTGATTTCACTATTTGATTATATGCATCGTTGCCTCCCTCAATATAGCGAACATCAAGCTTTACATTTTTAAACTTTTCTTGAAAAGTTTTAACGCCGTACTCAAAGTATTCTTTACCAAATCCCATCACAGGATAAATAATTGATAATGTTACTTTTTTGTTTTTAGGTAACCCATTTTCTGGATACACCTCACCAGAATCAAGATCGTCTTCTATACCAGATTTCTTTATGCAACCACCAAAAGCGAACAAAGACAACACAACTAAGATCACCAAAAAAGCTTTAGATCCTTTTTTCATCATTCTTACCATCCTTTCTGTAATCTTAACCTTTCAAGGCACCAATGTTGAGATTCTTAGTAATGTAGTTCTGAAAAACAGCATACACCACTATAGTTGGAACCATCATCATCACAAAACCTGCAAACAAAGTTACCCAGTCAGCTCTGTATGTCATAGATTGTGACATAGAATAGATAGCAACAGAAAGAGGATACTTATCCGGATCTCTAATATACAATAGCGGCTTAATAAAATTGTTATAGTACCCCATGAAATTAAAAACGTTTATCGTCAGCAGAGCTGGCCTGGCTAAAGGTATTCCTATATGCCAAAAAGTTTGCCAATATGAAGCACCATCAATATATGCTGCCTCATCTAGTTCCTTTGGTTGGCCTTTCATGAATGCAGTAAGGATTAATGTATTAAAAACGATTGGGCTTGCCCCATAGTTAATGATCAATCCAAACAAACTGTTGAGAAGACCCAATTGTCTCATCAGGATATAGCCTGTAACCATAGTATTGAGGCCCGTGATAAAATAGCTACCAATTATATACCAATAAACTATGTTCCTACCTTTAAAATCAAATCTAGCTAAGGTATAACACCCCAGGCCAACCAAAAAAGTATTAAGTAACATCGCTCCCGTCAATAGAATAATGGTATTCAAAAAGCTCTTCCCGATCCCCAATTGCGCCCAAGCACGATAGTAGTTGTTCCACTGCAATACTTCAGGCATTTTCCAAGCGCTGAGAAAAAACTCCTGATTCGTCTTCAGTGAAGTGTAGAAAACCCAAATCAAAGGCAATAGAATTGCCAGGGCCAACAGTGCCAACAACACCCTGATCACTACATCCTCCACCTCAAGACGCTTCACCATTCCAACATCTTTAGCCATTAGAATTCCTCCAGTTCACGTTTAACCCGCCATCTCAATTGCCTCGCCCCGATCCATGAACCGGAAGGCAATGATACTAATCACGCTTAGAATTGCAAAAAGTATTAATCCTATTGCAGCTGCATAACCAAACGCCGCAACCCCTTCAGCACCAAAGGCAATCTTATACATATAGGTGCCCACAACCTCTGTAGCGCCTGCAGGTCCACCATTGGTCATGATCAAAATCATCTCAAAGGCACCGAAAAGACCTATTATACTGAAGAAAATCATCGTCTTCATAGTCTCCCAAATCACAGGCACTGTAATTAAAAAAAGCTTCTGTGCATCTGAGGCTCCGTCAAGCTCCGCCGACTCATACAAACTCGCTGGCACTGACTGAATCGCACCCATAAAGATCAACATATTTCCGGCCCAGCCACCCCATACCATCGGGATAATCATAGCCCACCTGGCAGCTGTAGCATGGGTGAGCCAATAAAACTCACCAACATTTACACCCATCGCATTGAGCATGGCATTGAAAATTCCATACCGCCCGTGGAACGCGAATTGCCACATAAGGGCCGTGATCACGCTGGGAAGAATAGCTGGAAAGTAATAAAGAACTCTATAAAACTTATTTTCTTGATACGGCTTTTTCACCAAAAGATAGGCAACTATCAGCCCTGCAAAAAAGTTGATCGGAGTAGCAATTGCCCAATAGAAGAGATTGTTCTTCAGCGCCCCCCACAGATCTGCATCGCGGGCTATGGCAATGAAGTTTTCAATGCCAATCCACCGTGCTTGAGAGATACCGTCGTACTCTGTAAAGGGGTAGTAAAAAGACGTGATCTTTGGTATAACCAAAAAGAGCGTATAGAAAAATAATAAAGGGGTCAGACTTATGAAAATGAAAGCTTTTTTACTACTAAAGATCCTTTGAATCCTTGACTTCATAAGTTAATCTTCTCCTCTTTTCCGATGACATCCTACTCTAGGCTTGTTGACTAGCTTGTTGGTGAAATACGAAGTTAATATCTAAATAGTCTCTATCGATTTATGAGCACCTTTTTGGTCAATGTGCTTTTCCCTACTCCAGGTGCATGAATACTTAAATGAAGGAAAACCAACCCATTTTCTAGTTCTTTGCCGTAGGTATCTCGTCCATCCCAACTGATATTATATAAACCAGGAACCTTATGCCCTGAATCTAAGGTTGTAACAAGCTGCCCTTTGAGGTTAAATATTCTCAGCAAGATACTGGCATCACAAGTCAGGTAGTAACTAATATCTACTTTCCCCTGGTTTAAAATTTGCGGTTCTATCTGAATATATGGGACTTGGTATGGGTTATCCTCCGTTACTATTGTTATAAATTCTACTGTCTCCGACCAAGCGCTTTGAATACCCTTGTCATATATAGCATTTACACGCCAATACCAAGTACCTTGAGGTAATGGAGATGCTAATGAGAAATTAGCAGCAGTACCGGATTGGAATGTTTGCGTATCTTGTAGAAAGTCAGGGGAACTACTTATTTGAATAGAGTAACCGATAAAATCTTTATCTTCCACTGGCTGCCATGAAAAGGCTAATGGATACTCAACGACCAGCGCAGCTTTTTCAGGTTCCAGAGGCTCTGGTACTGGGGGTGCAATCACCTTCGCAAAAACAATATTGGAGCCTTCTTCTGATTTATTCCCAGCAGAATCCATAGCTTCAATTTGATAATAAAATGTACACCCAAAATCTTGTGAAGTAAAGTTATCATAAAAAGTCAATGCTTCTGCACTTACAGTTGTCAGCGGCGCGACATTCATGTCAATGTTTTCTGCTTTAGAACGATAAATATTATATTCTTTTACATCCTCTGGCTCAACTATCGGTGGTTCCCACTCTAAAACGATAATCCCCACATGCTTTGCTGCATCTGCAGAGATAATCGTAGGGGGATTGGGAGGTATATCATCCCAATTAAGGATCAAATCACCTAAGTCCAACTCATATGGGTCAATACTACTTACGGCGAAAGGAAAGGGTTGTTTTTGATATGATGGTGCCGAAATCTCAAGCGTATATTCGCCTAAAACAAGAGGTCCTGATTTAAATAAACCATTTTCATCGCTAGTGACTTCATTTAATCCTGTATCTAGAACATTTATTGCTGCTCCAGCAATAATGCCAAGCTCGCCCGCACGCCTTCCTTTAACTGTTCCTTTGACAACTCCCATGCGTTCTATATAAACATCGTCTGAACGTGGACTCTCACCTTTATAATTTGCTGCGGAGATGGAATAATTATAGCCTGTATTCGCTGCTGCTGATTCATCATTCCATTGAGTTACAGCACTATCTAGCCGAACTAGAAACTCAGAGTCGCGATAAATAATATATTCTTCAGCGTCTTTCGCCGCATCCCAACTTAACTCCACTTTATTGGAACCATTATTGCGGATCGTTGTGAAACCTGTTGGAGTAACTGGAAACTCTTTCTTTTCCCTGATAATAAAATTATCTGCTAACATGTAATCGCCAGGTTTATGAATCGGATTATCTTTTGGTTCCATCGTAAAAGCATTCAATTTCAAAGCAGCGGTATAAGTTGTGCTATCAGTTGTAACTTCTCCCTCATGCCTCACCCATCCCTGTGTCAAGGGAATCTTTTCTGTAATATTCGACTTAATGGTTTTTTGCGTCCCATCCTCTGACCACACTATTATTGATATGGGATTAATATGTGTAATCGTCCCCTTAACATCAAAACCAAACTCATAAGTGGTATTTGGCTTTAGCCTCAAGGCATCTTTCCCATTTTCTCCATAGTAGCCTTTAACACCGCCAACTAACAAAGAGCCATTGAGACATTTGCTATCGCCAATTAGCTCTAATGCCACCACTTCGAACTTAGCACATCGGTTGCCATCATCTTCAACAAATACGGACCATTTGAAAGTATGGCCATAAATTGACATGAACTCGCTGGTATCTTCTTCTTCTAAATCTCCATTTTTAAGAAGATTAGATGCGCATGATATGCTTGTTGCCACAAAAATAAAAAGCAATAATAACCAAGAATGTCCTAAGCGCTTTGAAGATCTCATTTGTCCGCCTCCTCTATATTGCTGCTGCTATTGAATATACTTTCTTGTTAAATTCGATAGTCTCAACCAGGTATCCCACCCCAACCACCTGTTTTGCAAGCAGATTATCTTCCCTTTTCTTTGATAACAACATTATCCACTAACATATAATCCCCAACTTTATGGATAGGGTTATCTTTTGGTTCATCCGTATAAACATTAAGCTTCAAAACAGCAGTTTGAATAGTATCATCGGTTGTAAATTCTCCCTCATATCTCACCCATTCTTGCGTCAATGGAACCCTTTTATCAATACTCGTCTTAATATTTTTCCTCGTCCCATCCTTTAACCACACATCAAATGTCGCGTGGTTAAAATATTTAATTGTCCCTTTGACATCAAAACCAAATTCATAAGTCGTATTTGGTCTTAACCTCAAAGCGTCTTTACCAACATCTCCATACCAACCTTTGGCACCGCCAATTAACAAAGAGCCATTGAGCCGCTGAGATTCACCAGCATCTTCTAAAGCAATTACTTCAAATTTAACGCATCGGTTTCCATCCTCTTCTTCAATTAGATAAGATGTGAAAGTATGCTTCCAAATCGCTGTAAATTCACTGGCATCTGCACCTTCTAAATCTCCATTTTTTAAAAGATTAGCTGCAAATGACATACCCGTTAACACCAACATAAAAACCATTAATAAGCAAGTTTGTTTTGAACGCTTTGAAGCTCTCATTTTCTCTCCTCCTCAAATTTTTTGTGTTGTTTACTCATCGGGTCAACTTTCCAGGGTCACTTTATTAGTTTTGAAAACATGCCCCCTCCCAACGTATGCAGCAATTTCAAGGTGTCCAATACCAACCTCCTCTTTGGGAGCAGATTCGCAATATGCTACTGGAACTTGTAGTGCTTATATAGCACCAATAGTTATTGTTTACCTAATAAGTTTTGCAGTTCTATAATATACTTAGCTGCTTTATGTCTTACCACATCCGCAAAAGTCTTATCATGCGCATAATGAATAATGACATCTTCAGGAGCACTATTTAAGAAAACCTCTACCTCTTGTGTCAATTTATGTTCTGGTAGCTCTTTCTTGGCAAAGCAATGTAAATACTTCAATTTGGCCAGATATTTAATATCATCAAGTCCCTCTCTCAAACATTCATACCTGATTGAGGGGATTGGTTCCTCATATGAGCGATAAACAAGAGGCCCTTTTGAAGCAATCTTCCAAGTTCCAGATCCAATATCTCCTCCTGGGCCAAGAATATATGTCCACATCACCATGCCATCCAGGTTACGAGCATAGGCTTTCCAAGCATGCAATCTATAATAGCGATAAAGACTTTCTCTCATGCTGGTTTGGCAAGTATAAAACCATACCTCTTTACCTTGCTTTTGAAGATCCCGAAAATAGGCTGCATTTTCTTCAGTATTCCAGTGACAATCTTGAAAACACCAATTATCCACATAGGGAATAAGCGGTTCATATATCTCAGGGGAGCGTGAAGGCCAACCGATTATCAGTTGGAGCTGCATCTGTGGTATTGCTTCTTTCGCTACTTTGCATACCAACAGTACTTTCTCAAAATTATTTTCCAGCTCTGGCTCATCAAACAATTCAACTACGTAATCACTATATGATAGTCCATGTTTGAGCAATGCAGCATCAATTTCTTTCAACCACGAAACCCATGCATTTTCCCAAGTTTCACTCCCAAAAGCAAAACGGTTTTCAGAGTATACCTCTTCAAAAATATCGTAAATACTATACCCCACCCATAATTTTGCGTTTGATCCTTCAGGGAACCATTTCACCTGGTTAATGTGATCATGAAAGTGAGGCATTAATACTGGTTTTTTGATCGAACCATCGTCGTTAAAATTTGCTGCTGCTCCCCAAGAGTTGACTTGAAAATATCTCACATGATGTTCAAACATATCTTCGAAGAAATTAGCATTATCAGCCCTCTGCAACAAACACAACGGAATAGGAGGCTCTTGGGGTAATTCTATGGGCCAAATCGTCAGTTTAAGCGGTATATCCTGCATCGACCCGAAATACTCTACCTTATATTCTGCAGGTTGGCTCAATGGAATTACTCTCAAAAAACCAAAATAGTCGCCAGGAAAAACATCTTTACAATCAAAAGTCACCCACACTAAGCTCGAATCATGAGGGGGAACAGTTATGGTATGGCCGGAATTCATTAAAGGTAGGGGATCGAATCGTAATCCGTACCCTGGCGAATCGCTATCTTTAACCCTTATTGCTTCCCTCATGGTGATAGCTTCGCCAGGAAAAACATCTCCATATGTTTCTATTAAATTTTTTTGTTCAATGCCTTTGATTTCTTCACCATAAATGATAACTCTATAAGCTTCCGTAGAATCAGTTAAATTGGTGATAATTATTGGCAAAGACTCATATTCGCCCATGGAGGCAAAGACAGATATTTCATCTAGCACTTCAAAGCTTTGGGGCGACAGGGGAACACTAAAATCTGCGGTTGGATCTGCCTTGCTTACAAGAAAAGCACACTCTTCGTTTCCGTTATATCCCGAGGCCTTCTCTGAAATTTGCACACTGTCGACTAAAAGATAGGTTCCGGGTTTCTCAGTTAGCCCACCATCATTTTCATTACAATAAATTGGGATACGCAAAACAGCAGTATTAGCATTTGGGCCCGTTGTAAAAGTGCCCCTATACTGTACCCAATCTGGTTGTACCTTGACCCTGCCTGGTGCTAAACTAGTGTTTAAAAGTTCCCTCCCGTTGTAATATCCTTGACCTACCTCAGGCCATGTAAACACGGTAATTGAACCTGTGGAATTTATCGACCCTTTCATTTCAAACGAAAATTCGTAAGTTGTATTTGGTTTTACCCGGGTAGCACCGCTTCCATCTTGTCCCACATTTCCTCTAGCACCGCCTATTAGCAAAGCCGTGTTAACAACCTTAGCTCCGTTTGAAATTCCATAATCAATAATCTCCAGTTTGGCACATCTATTCCAGCTTAATTCTTCTGTATATACGGAAAGATTATAAGTGCCCTCGTTTAGTACAAGAGTAAATTCACTAATATCTTCTCCTTCAAGATCCCCGTTCCGCAAAAGGTTCTCGCTTGCCCCTATGCTAGAACAAAAAGCGCTAACTATAATCAAAACTAATAACAGAAGTTTCGTCTTCGGCCAGCTTTCACCGAACATACCCTAGCCCCCTTCTGAACCTAGATCCTTATATTTTGTCTACATCTGGAGACCATGATTATTCTTTCCTCAAATATAGAGTCAAGGCGCTAAAATAAATTTTTTAAAAGCCCTTAGAAACTAACCCTCGATTGTATACGTATATGATTATCCGGATAATGAATTCTGTTGAATTCATCACACCAGAAAGTACCATCATTTGATACATACATGTTTGATTCCGGTGGCAGTTGATCTAACTGTTCAACCACATTGTTACTCCGCCAAAATACTCTCACTTCAAGGTTATTAAGCAACTTGAATTTTGTGCGCAAGTACCAATGATTTTTTGTAGCACACTGTAATCCTCCCCTTAAATTGAGACCAGGGATTAAGCCCTTTTTCAAATCTATTTCCATAGATAGTTCTCCTATGGGCTCACTTGAAAATAAATCATTATTATACTTTGTCAAATCATGTAAATAAACTAGGTTACCTTTAATTGTTTTGGCTTGATCCTTTGCTAAAAGCATTTGCCAAGCATATTCTTGATATCTAAATGAATTTTCCTGATCCAGACTTAGCAAGAGAGTTAATTTATGTTTGGGGTTTTCTAAAATACCTTTCAGATTAGATGAGAAAGGCTCCTGTTTATTTACATGCCGAAATCTTTTTAGTGAAAGTCCCATATTTACTTTTTTATGAGAACCAGATAGATCTAAATTGTATCCTTGTTGATTTTTATAAAGATCAATAGGATTTAATCCCACTCTTTGGTTCTCTTCAAAATAAAGAAATTCCGGATGTGTACTCCGATAGCGAGGATCAAAGTTCTCGTCAAAATTCCAATATGATAAATCCAAATTAGGTAGTAGATTTTTTGATTTTAGGTTTATTTTGTGGGCATTGACTTTAGTTGTTGTAGAATCTAGATATCTATAGTTATCAATCCATAATCCTTCAATACTTGTTTTAGGATTTATTCTGTAATTTAGCGTTAGTTGTTGTGAAAATTCCCGAGTTACGCCAAAATCGGGAAGCATTCCATAATTAAATTTCGGCGGGCCTACTCGATGTCGAACCAAGATCATTTCCCCATTCCACGATCTATTATTGGTTCTTAGCCTCAAACCTTCCCCTAACAAACTAAAACTTTTGGCTCGATCGTTCTCCCAAACAAAAAAACCACTGCAATTTACATTTTGCCAAACTACATTATTAACGCTTATTCCGTGCGCCATCTTTGCATAGTCATAATTGATGGTCGCCACATAAGGTGAATAGTTAATATAAACCCTACCCAAACTGACTTTGATTGGCTTAAGTCCAGGGAAAAGCGGACCATCAAGGTTAATTGTACCGTTACCATTGACAAGATAGGGTTTGGGTTTCCTTTCTTCCCAACTATCAAAACCAGTACGACTACTATCAATTAACCAATAGATATGAAGGCCAACAGTATTCTTAAACGTGGTTGGACGCGAAATCATAGAAAGCCGATGAGCTGTTTTCAATCCTGTTTCAGGACTATAATACCCTATGGTATTAACAGTGGAGATAATACTTAAAGGAAAAGAATTAATATCTATGCTGCCTACTTTGAAGCCTTCCGAGGGATCAAATACCTCGACCTTTTCCTTAATAACAACATTATCTACCAATAGATAACTACCAAGCTCTGGAACATCACCTTCGTAATAAATAGGAAGTCTCAAGCAGGCTTTATGGGCAGTACCGTTGGTAGTCACTTCTCCCTGATAGCGCACCCACTGTTGTGTTAATTCAATCGTATCTAAAAACGTATCTATCTGTTCACGTCCCTGAAAATACCCTCCTCCCTTTTCTGGCCAAACAAACATCCTTGTACGCCTCAATAAGCCAATGGTTCCTTTGACATCAAAACTAAATTCATAAGTTGTGTTGGGCTTTACCCGCAATGCCTTGCTTCCATCTTGTCCGTCGTTACCCCTAGCTCCACCTATCAATAAAGCACCGTTAGCAACCTTTTTTTCACCCATCATTTGATATTGAATAAGCTCAAGCTTAGCACAACGATTCCCATCAGGTTCTTCAATAATGGAGCATTTAACATTGTTAGTCAGTTCAACTGTAAATTCACTAACATCTTTCCCTTCCAAATTTCCATTTTTGAGAAGGTTTGATGCAGAAGAGACTACTGTAGCTAAAACAACCAAAACCACAATCAAACTAGGTCTTTTTAGTCGAGATAATAATCTCACTTATCTCTCTCCCCCCTGGTTACTCATTTTCACTAACCGAAGATAATATGCGAAACCTTACTGTCTTCCAAAGTCTTAATGAAGCCCTAATAAATTCTCTTTCTTCAACGACCTCTTGAAACTAAAATTTAATGCTTACACTCATTTGCAAAATATTCTCCGGCTCTAGAAGACTATAATCAGGATCATAATATTGTTTCCCGTCAGATGGTATCTCTTCAATTGCATTCTCAGGTATATATGTATAACGATAAAGAAAAGCCAGTCCATTGGGAGCTTGATAATTTAATCCAATCCAATATCTTCCTCCCACGTCGTCACCACTTAATTTATACCTGATACCCGCTTCTGCCTTCATCAACTTCTGTACGTCGCATTGGAGAAAAAGTGAAAGTCTTGTATTTTCAATCATCATATTATCTTTGTAACGAATTTGAGCCCCAGGCATAATGAAACCGGCTTTAATTGGAAACTTTCGTTTAACTGTAAGCCGACAAAACTTATCTAATGTAACATCAGATACTTGAGTATTTGACCAGCTGTTTGTGTTAACTTAAAAGTGGACCATATTCCAATTGAAAAGTGGACCACCCTA
>ENA-UOOK01003594-UOOK01003594.1-fermentation-metagenome-genome-assembly--contig:-NODE-3594-length-17484-cov-3.720064_pt1 | contig 17484 bp, 13 predicted proteins | sample MGYA00245777_ERZ724023 | MGnify/ENA primary metagenome ERZ724023 (study PRJEB28704, sample SAMN03018312) | fermentation metagenome | biome: anthropogenic terrestrial biome; feature: soil; material...
CCTTTGCAGCAGAATCTGGGTTTTTGAAGTAGAATCATAAATGATTCTGCTGCAAAAACTCGGTTTATGACTCAATTGTTATAACAATTTTAGCCGCAAGATTATTTTCCATAAGTTGAAAACCTTGATCAATATCATCAATGCTTAAAGTATGTGTAATGATTGGATCAATAGTTTTGCCATCCTTAAGCAAAAAACTCTGACATTGATACCATGTCTCAAACATGCGTCTACCAGTAATTCCATGTATAGTTATTCCTTTAAATATGATTTCTTCTGCAATATTTATTGGTACCTCCCTTTCAGGTATACCTAAAAAGCTTGCTGTACCTCCATTGCTTAATAAATCCAGCCCTAATCTCAATGATCCTGCATTTCCACTCATTTCAAGTAAAACATCTATACCAGTCCCCTTCGTAAAATCAATTATCTGTTCTCTAATATCATTATTGTTTGAGTCTATAGTTAAATCAGCTCCTGCTTTAATTGCCAATTCTCTTTTGAATAGGTTTGGTTCAACCACTATAATTTTTTCTGCTCCATTTGATTTGGCAATTGCAACAGCGAAAAGTCCTATAGAACCTGCACCTGTAATTAAAACAGTTTTCATAGAGATGGGCTGGGCCATTACAGTATGCATTGCGTTGCCAATAGGATCATATATAGCTGCATATCTATCAGGTATTGCATCGTGAACAGGCCATATGTTTTTAGCTGGCATGGATATATACTCTGCAAAACATCCATCAATATCTACTCCTATAATTTTTACATCCTGGCAGATATGTCCTTTCCCATTTTGACAAAAGCGGCAATGCCCGCAAGTTATATGACCTTCTGCGGATACTCTTTGACCTATCTGCAAATGCCTTATATTAGCTCCAAGTTCAACAATTTCGCCAACAAATTCATGCCCTGTTATAACAGGTAGTTTCAGTCGCTTCTTTGACCACTCATCCCATTTATATATATGTAAATCAGTTCCACAAATTCCAGTCATTTTAACCTTTATTAGGACATCGTCCACTCCTGGTTCAGGAATTTTAGCTTTAGTAACAGTAATACCCTTTCCTGCTTGTTCTTTTCTCACAACTTTCATATTAAGCTCCATTCCTGCTACGCAAGGCTTAAATTCATTTAAGTCGCACGTTGCAATTTATTTTTCCTATTCATATCTGGATTGATATTAGTAAGTCATTTCATTAAAATCTGAGTTTTGCAGTATAATCAATATTGCATAATTAGTTAAAAAACACTATAATATAAATCAGCAATTAGTTTAATATATTATATTATTTTTTCACTATATTGCTACACGTGTTTATTATATTGTTATATTAAGTTCATTATATTGAACAAAGTGTAACCTGTCAATATATTTATTAAAAATTTATTAAGCTATTAAAGGAGTGTTCGAATGGTTCCCAATCAACCACCACCAATTGGAAAAAATATAACAGTTTTGAGGAAACATAATAATATGAGTTTAGATGAGCTTGCCAGAAGATCAGGTGTTTCTAAATCTATGCTTTCACAAATTGAACAAGAGAAGGCAAACCCTACTGTTGTGACAGTATGGAAAATAGCTCGATCTCTTAATATACCAATTTCAGAACTTATGGAAAGTGAAAATCTTTCACCAATAGATATCATAAGAAAAGATGATGCTCCACTTATTTTTTCGGATGATCATAATGTTAAATTCAGAATTAATTCGCCCATTCATATGACTGATAATCTGGAAATATATAATATTAGTTTTAAGCCAAACAGTAAGAATACATCAACTCCACACTTTCCCAATACAGAAGAGTTTTTTACAGTTATTTCTGGGAAATTTAAGATTATTTCTGGGGATTATACTGTTGTTTTAAATGAAGGTGATACTGCAAGATACAAAGCTGACCAAGAGCATTCCATAGAAAATATAAGCGAAGTTGAAGCTGAGGCTTACTTGGTTGTAAACTTTCCAAAATAAATCTATGGGGAAGGGACACTTGTAAGGGGGCAATTACTTCTTCACAGGGGGACACTCTTCAGTGTAAAAGAGGAATACCCTCCACTTGAGAAAAGTGTGTCCCCTTGTAAGGTATAAAAATCAAGGTTCTGGTTCTTCTGTTTTTTTTGTTTTGGTCGCTTTCTTTGCTTTATCGGCTTTATTTGCTCTATTTGCTTTCTTTGCTTTCTTTGCTTTATCTGTTTTATCTGTTTTATCTGTTTTATCTGTTTTATCTGTTTTATCTGCTTTATCTGTTTTATCTGCTTTATCTGCTTTATCTGCTTTAACTGCTTTAGTTCCCTTAGTTAATTTCTTTTTATTTGATTTTCTCTTGTTTGAACCATTTTCCTTGACCTCACTAATAAGTTCAAACTCAATTTGGCGTGCAATCTTATCAGTCTTTGCAACTTTTACTTTTACCACATCACCTATTTTATATTGCTTTCCTGTTCTTTCGCCAAGAAGGAAATATCTAACTTCATCAAAAAAATAGTAATCATCATACATACTTGATAATCTAACTACACCTTCAATTGTATTTTCCAACTCCACAAAGATGCCAAAAGATGTTATTCCTGATATGATACCTTCAAAGGTCTCTCCTAAAAACTGCTCCATATATTCAGTTTTCTTAAGATCATCCACTGCTTGTTCAGCTGAATCGGCAGTTCTTTCTCTCTCAGAACAGGTTCTAGTAATTTCTGGAAGATGATTATTATAATATTCATTCTTTTCTTTACTCATTTTACCTTTCATAACCTGTTTCATTATTCTGTGGATAATGAGGTCAGGATATCTACGTATAGGCGCTGTAAAATGTGAATAGTATTTAGAAGCCAGACCAAAATGTCCTACATTTTGTTCACTATATCGTGCTTTTTGAAGAGAACGCAACAACATTGTACTTATAAGTCTTTCTTCTTTTTCTCCCCTTATATCCTCAAGCAAGGCTTGCAAAGAATTAGGATGTATTTCACCAGTACCCTTGATACGATATCCAAATATTCTTACAAATCTGCTAAAATTCAACAATTTTTCTTTATCAGGCTCTTCATGTATTCTATATACGAAAGGAGCTTCCATCCAATAAAAATGTTCAGCAACAGTTTCATTACAAATTATCATAAATTCCTCTATGATTTTTTCAGATATAGTAGATTTTATTTTTATGATATCAATAGGTCTTCCATCTTCATTAAGAATTATTTTCGCTTCGCCAAAGTCGAAATCCATAGCCCCCCTTGCCATCCTTCTTTTCCTTAAGATAAGAGCAAGTTCTTCCATTATTTTAAAATCATCTACAAGATGAGCATATCTCTGGCATACTTCAGGATCATTTTCTGCAAGTATTTTATAAACATTATTGTAGGTCATTCTTTCAGTAGTTTTTATTACACTTTCAAATATCTCCTGGCCAATAACATTTCCAGCTGAATTTATTGTCATTATTACAGAAAAGGTTAGCCTATCTACACCAGGATTTAAACTACATATTCCATTTGATAGTTTGGGTGGAAGCATTGGTATAACTCTATCAAGGAGATATACACTTGTTCCCCGTTTGTACGCTTCCTGGTCTAAAGGAGAACCCTCGGTAACATAATTGCTAACATCAGCAATGTGTACACCAAGTTTATAATGCCCTTCAGGGGTTATTTCTATAGAAACTGCATCATCTAAATCTTTTGCATCTTCTCCATCTATAGTTACTATTCTAAGGCTCCTTAAATCCCGTCTTCCTTCCATCATTTCTTCAGGCACGGTATCCCCAATTTTATCAACTTGCAGCATAACATTTTCCATGAACTTTTCAGGCAGCTCAAAAGCTCGTATTATCGATAGTATATCAATATGTGGACTATCTTTATCGCCTAATACTTCAATTACACGACCTTCTGCATGTTTGATATCCTCAGGCCATTTAGTTATTTGAGCAACCACTTTTTGACCATCAACAGCAGATAAAATTTCATCTTCAGGTATTAAAATATCTCCTCTTAATCTTTTATCATCAGGGATTACATATGAAAAATATTTACTGCTTTGAAAGGTCCCTACAATAGTCTCATTGGCCCTCTTTATAATTCTAAAAATTTCACCCTCGGCTCTTTTATCCTGATAACTTTTATACATTGTGCGAGCACAAACTCTATCATTATTCATTGCACCATGCATAAATTCGGGAGATATATATAAATCACTATTGGAAGACTTATTATTACCATTCTCATTATCAGGTATAACAAATCCAAAGCCGCGCTCATTCATTTGCAGACGACCAATAACCATATTGAAATGTTCAGGCAGACCATATCTGTTTTTCTTAGATTTGAAAACTTTTCCTTCTGATTCAAGCTCCTCAAGGACAGCTTTAAAAATATCTATATCTTCTTTTGGTACAACTAGAAAGGCAACTAATTCCTCAAAAAGGAAAGGTTTGTATGTTTCCTGCGACATATATTCCAATATTAGTTTTTTTCTTTCTTCTTCCATATGGGCAATCATTCCTTTCGTTGTGCTCAAAGCACAAAATTTATTCAAAGTTTGCTACTGAAGAATCAGGGGGACAGGATAAATGATCCATAAAATCTCATTAATGAATCATTAGACCTGTCCCCCTGATTCTCTCTTAAAACAAAAGCTATGTAATTATATACATAGCTTTGTTTACTGTAACGAATAGAAAAGTATAAATTTCCTTATTGTATACTTTCCATTAAATGAGCTTCAAAAAAGACTTCTTTAGTTGTTAAACTACTTCAATAGATGCCTTTTTTATAAGTTAATTATCTTAGCAAAAGATAAAGAACAACTGATAATATTATAAAAGCCACTGCAGCAAAAGTAGTATATTTGCTTAGCATAGCATCAACTGTACGACCTTTATTTTTACCAAAAAAAGTTTCTGCGCCACCTGCAATTGAACCAGAAAGCCCTGCTGACTTTGCAGATTGTAACAACACAATAACAACCATAGACAATGAAATTATTATATAAATAATATTTAATATAACTGTACCTACTCTCAAAATAACACCTCCAAAATATAAGGTGGAGAAATCTACACTCCCACAATAATGATATTATCACAATAAATAGGAATTTACAAGCTTAAATTCCTATTCTACTGCAAAAACTCATACTTTATTTATTCTTTAAATTAAACCATGCATTTAAGCCTAAATACTGTGCTGATTCTCCTAATTCTTCTTCAATCCTTAACAGTTGATTGTATTTTGCAACACGGTCAGTTCTTGAAGGTGCACCGGTTTTTATCTGTCCGGCGTTTGTTGCAACTGCAATGTCTGCAATTGTAGTATCTTCAGTTTCACCTGATCTATGAGATACAACTGCTGTGTAACCAGCTCTATTAGCCATTTGAATTGCATCAAGAGTTTCTGTAAGAGTACCTATTTGATTTACCTTAATGAGAATAGAATTAGCAACGCCTAAGTCAATACCCTTTTCTAATCTTTCGGTATTAGTTACAAATAGATCGTCACCAACAAGCTGTACTTTGCTTCCGATTTTATCAGTAAGCATCTTCCAAGCTTCCCAATCCTCTTCAGAAACACCATCTTCAAGTGATATAATTGGATATTTTGCAGCTAAATCAGCCCAGAAATCAACCATTTCCTGTTTAGTTTTTCTGATATTGGATTTCCAGAATAAATATGTTCCATCTTCTTGGTACATTTCTGTTGCAGCAGCGTCTATTGCAATTCTGAAATCGTTGCCAGGCTTGTATCCTGCTTTTTCAATAGCTTCCACAATAACTTGTATTGCTTCTTCATCAGTTTTCAGGTTAGGAGCAAAACCACCCTCATCTCCTACAGCAGTGCTGTAACCCTTAGCGCTTAATACTTTCTTCAGGTTATGGAATACCTCTGCACACATACGTAAAGCATTCTTGAAGCAACATGCTCCAACAGGCATAATCATAAATTCCTGAATATTAACACTATTATCGGCATGCTTTCCACCATTAATTATATTCATCATTGGCACAGGCAGAACCTTTGCATTTACACCGCCTATGTATTGATAAAGACTTAATCCGAGAGATTCTGCAGCAGCCTTTGCTACAGCTAAGGAAACACCCAATATAGCATTTGCACCAAGCTTGGCTTTGTTTGGCGTTCCATCAAGTTTAATCATTAAGTTGTCAATTGCTACCTGATCATATACATTCATACCTTCAACTTCATCAGCAATTATAGAATTTACATTCTCAACGGCTTTCTGAACACCTTTACCAAGGTATCTCTCCTTGTCTCCATCTCTTAACTCAACAGCCTCAAATGCACCTGTTGATGCGCCAGAAGGAACAGCTGCTCTTCCCAATGTACCATCTTCAGTTATAACATCCACCTCAATGGTAGGATTCCCTCTTGAATCAATAATTTCCCTAGCAAATATGCTATCAATTTCTAAATAGTAGCTCATAATTTTATCTCCTTCATTATCTTATGTTATATTTATATTATATTATAGTTTGTCATAATCCTTGCATATTATTACAAAATCCTAATATAGAATAACCTATATTTCTTAAATTGTAAACAGCCATTTTATTTATTGGGGGCATTCTTTTTCTGGAGGCTCAAGAATTATTTTTCCCTCTTCCATAAACACTTTAACTTTGTTTTTTCCTCTAAGGCCCATGGCTTCAATATATTCAGATGGTATTTGGAGACGTCCTGCTTTATCAAGCACAGCAAATTCCTGATGAGTTTCTTCCTCACCACTGGATATACCAACCTTCATATCTTCTAATTCTTCTGCATAAGATTTCTTTCTAATAATTTCGCTGCTTGTTCTACCATCTCTTATTGCAACTACTCTATCGACTTTCTGAGCCATACGTCTATCATGAGTTACTATAATAACAGTAACACCTAGGGTTTGGTTCATCATACGAAATACATCAAGTATTTGGTCGGCAGTCTTAGTATCCACAGAGCCGGTAGGCTCATCAGCAAGAAGAATTTTCGGATTATTAGCAAGAGCTATTGCTATAGCCACTCTCTGCTGTTCTCCTCCTGAAAGTTGATTTAATTTACTGTTTGCTCTGTTTGTTAATCCAACCATCTCTAATAGCTCTATTGCTTTAGCTGCCTTTTTCTTTTTGCTTGTTAGAATTAGAGGAAGCTCTACATTTTCTCTTGCTGTCAAGTAAGGAATCAGATTCCTTGCATTATTCTGCCATATAAAGCCAACGGTGTCTCTTCTATATCTCATTAGCTGTCTATCACTGAACTTAAGCAAATCTTTACCATTAACAATAAGTTTGCCTGCAGAAGGTCTGTCAAGACCACCTAGCATGTTCAAAAGGGTAGACTTACCGCTTCCACTATTACCTATTATAGCCATAAGTTCACCTTTTTCTATTATTAGATCAAGTCCTTGAAGAGCTACAACTTCAGTTTCTTTTGTCTTGTAAATTTTAACAAGGTTTTCGCATACTATAATATTTTTTTCTTGATTATCCTGATTTTCATTACTAATATCAATTTCTATATTATTATGCTCATTCTTCATTTACAATTTCACCATCCTCAAGTGTAAATACACAGTCAGCTATTTCCATCATACTTGGGTCATGAGTAGTCATTACAACAGTTAATCCTTCCTTTTCAACAAGAGATTTAAAAAGCTTTACAACCTGGAGTCCCATATGTGTATCAAGTTCGGCTGTAGGTTCATCTGCAAAAATAACCCCAGGGCGATGAGCAATAGCTCTTGCAATTGCTACTCTTTGCTGCTCTCCTCCTGAAAGTTCATGAGCTCTGTGATGCATCCTTTTACCTAAGCCTACCATAGCTAGACATTCCTCTGCTCTTTCCTTCCTAAATTTTGAATCAAACCCGGCAATCCTTAGACCAAATTCCACATTTTCATAGGCAGACATAACTGATATTATTGCCACTGATTGAAATATAAAACCAAAGCTTTTCTTTCTAAGCTCATCTCTTTTTGAAGTTTGCATATTAGTTATTTCATTTGACTTAAAAAATATATTCCCTTTTGTTGGAGAATCAAGCCCTCCCAATAAATTTATTAAAGTGGTTTTTCCAGAACCTGAACGGCCTCTTAAAACATTAAGTTTCTCGGATTCTATTTTTAGACTGACTTTTTTTAAGGCATGCACTACTTCTCTCCCCGAATAGAAATCCCTGCAAAGATTTTCAGTAATAATTATAGGAATACCAGTACTAATATTTTTCTCTTTAACAATTGATTCCTGTCTATTCATAATTATCTCCCATCTAGTATTTAGTTCCCATATACTATTTTCCTCAAAAAGTTAACAAACAGAACAAAATTTTATATACAATTGATTGCAGCAATATGCTACAATATGAGATACTTTTTTGTTTAATCCTCACCAAGTTTAATTGCTTGATTAATATTAATTCTGGATACAAGAATTGTTAAAATGGCAATTCCAGATATCAGCATTGTTCCAATTATTGCATACACTTTAATGTAATCTGCTCCATTGGCAAAAACTTTAAATGGTAGAGCCATCTCCTCAACACTGTATGCCATCTGAAGAAGTGGAATAAACAAATCGCATGTAATTCCTCCAATGATAATACCCATAGTTATTGCAAGCCCTGATATCAGTATTTGTTCTGATATCAGCATACTAATGATGTTTCTCATTGATAACCCCATAGCTCTGAAAATTCCAAATTGCAGTGCTCTGCTTCGTATTGACAATATCCAATATATTAAAAATCCAATTGTACTTATAAGCATTGTAATTACAAAACCCATTGTTAATGCTCCATTAGTTCCTTGTAGCATAGGGTCATTTTTCTGTTTTATAATTTCATTATTAGTAAATTTAATCTCTGTAAGATCAATTTCTTTTTCCAATATATCATTATACACCTGAGTATCAGTTACATCTGGTAACCTTTTTATCCATATTTCATAAGGTTCCAAAGACATTTTTGCCGAAATATATGAATAATTAGCTACAATAAAATCTATTGGTTGACCTTTTTGATTTTTTAAATTCGGATTATAAGTTGGCCAATAATCTATAAAGGCATAAATGTAACCTTCAAGGTATGTTTGCCCCTTCCAGGTTAAATAAATTGAATCGCCTTCTTTTAGTTTATATTTCTCTTTTGAAGAGCTAGATACTAAGAAGGCAGTAGGTGATTCAGCCAAGAGATTCAGATAATCATACCAATGGTGAGGCATCAATCCATCTCTAACCCAGGATACCTTTCCAAATTCATCTGGAATTATACCTAGAAGTTCAACATTATAAGAATTTCCAGCAACGCTTTTCATTTCTACATTACTCTTTTTAAAGACTTTTGTTGCTAATTCGACACCATCTAGTTTTATAAATTGTTCAAATGGAGGCTCAATATATTCTATAGGAGTGCTACCTCCCCCAGTTCCAATACCTTCAGCTCCTGCACCCATCGTCGGGTCACCGCCAAAAGAAATCTGATTCGTATCCCATTTAGCAGTAATTGTAATGTCAGCACCAATATCATATCTTAGCTTTTCTTCAATATTTCTATTAAGGGTTCTTGCTGCATTGGCATTAAAAACCCCTAAGGAAATTGCAAGAATTATAAACAACATAAGAAACTGTTCCTGCCCACCAGATCTTCCTACATGAAGAAATGAGGCATAAAGAGTAGGTGACCAGATCTTTCTTCCAAGCCAAAAAATAAAGCTAACAATGTATGGAAATACTCTTAGGAAAACAAGCCCTGCCCCAAGAATAAACAATGTGGATATTAAGAACAAAAGTGGATCTATAGCAATATCAGTACCACTAATCCCTGTTAATACTTGAGTAAGTGTACGCATTTTATAACTATATAATCCGTAACCTGATATAGCAAGCGCTAATATATCAAGGAAATATCTCTTCCATACAGTAGTTTTTCTTTTTCGTGCCTTTCCTTGCTTATATAAAACTATACTAGTTCTTGATGATAGATAGGCAGGCAACAGCATAGATATTATAAATAAACCTAACGCTATCAAGGAATATGAGTAAGCCGTTTTACTCAGCTCTACCGGAAGAGAAGTTCTTTGTACAAATTCCAGAAACCCATTTGATAGCCCCAGTATTTTACATATATATAATCCGATTGGTGGACCAGTTATAAAAGCGATTCCACCAAGCAGAATACTTTCCATTAAATAACTAGCAAATATTTGTAAGCTGCTAGAACCTCTGCTCTTTACTACAGCAATTTCATTTTCCTCACTTTTGACTATTAACTGTGCCACCATAAACATATAGAATGCAAGCATTAATAGTATTGGCACTTGTAATACCCATAAAGTTAAACTAAGCTTTTCTTCACGTTTCTGGTACTCTTCAAGTATAGGGATTATTGGTAACCTTGCATCTAATACTGCAGTGTATTTTTTAAACCATCTGAATTGAGTATCATAGGAAGACAAAATATTACCAATATTCTCTATTTTAATTTTATGATAATCAAGAGCATAATTCCAACGAACTTCTGTTAACTTTGGCTTTTTAGAGTCGACAAACATTTCGTTAAAAAGAGTATCATCCATTAAAAAACTCTCTTCGTAATTCCATAATCCATCAAACCAGTAAAGGTCCGCGGGGTCTTTATTGGTAAAAGTTCCAACAACCTTAACTTTACATAACATCACATCTTCTTCCAGGAAATCATTTACGAGGTATACCTCATCCATACGCAAGTCTAAATCATCGAAAGCTTTTTCGGTAACTACAACCTCTATAATACCATCTTTCATTTCATTAGAAAACATGCGACCATTGATAATGCTTGCATGTTTGGTAAAAGCGTCTATAGACTCAAACTTAAAAAATCTTGTTTTTGGCTTTTCCTCCCTTTGTACTTCAGGAACAGCAACCAAGTTATCAGCAATGATGGATTTGTTTTCAATAATAACAGGTACATCAAGTTGCTTTGGATACTCAATTATTCTTTCATCAAACCAATTATATGCTTTTACCCTTTCATCTTCACTTTCAGTATAATAGTGAAGTTTACCTTTTATACTGTATCTGCCAGGAAAAGCGCCATTAGTTTTTTGGTAGCTCTCTAAGTCCTGAGTAAGCATTCTTTGCAATACTCCATTAGTATATATTGGTACACTACTTACCATAGCAACAGTAATAATTGATCCAATAAGCAGGCATAAAACCATCCATTTATTATTAATTATCTTCCTTACCAGAATTATAAACAAGAATTCTACCCCCTTAAGATGTTTCCATAAAATACATAATCCAGTATTTCTAGCTATTAAGTTATTTAAATCAACTTTTTTGAAACACCAATTGACCAGTTTATTTTTTGATTATGCTTAGCTTTCTTAAAGTTAGCCTTCTATAAGCTCTTCGCCTTCTTCAAGACCTTTTATTATTTCGACCTCTGTTGCATTTTCAATTCCAGTTTGAACTGATCTGTCTTTCTTTACACCGTCCTCAAGTATGTAAACGGTTTTTTGACCCATAAAGCCATGAAGCATGTCTCTCGGAATAATAATTACATTTTCTTTTTGCTCAAGAAGAAGACTTATCCTTGCAGGATAACCTAATGTTATACCTTGTGGTAGACTTTTAACATTCATAAGGACAGATCTTTTTACACTATCATCAGCATCAAAAGGTGCAGTGGAAGGATTCATTACAACCTCTCCTACATAGTCCGTATCATCAATTTTAACTTCCACAGAATCTCCCATTTTAAAATCAGAAAGATTATCGCCTGTATACTTAAGTTTTAATCTGTTTACATCAGCAATCCTAACAAGATTACTATAGGTATATATATTTTCTCCTGCTTTAGAAGATGTTAGCCAAACAATCTTGCCAGAAACAGGAGAAATCAGTCTCGTTTTATCTAGTTCAATATTAAGGTTTTCAATTTGCAGTTCAATGGCTTTAACATCTAATTCAGCCGAAGTTTTGGCATTTTCATATTTTTCCTTTTCACCCTCAATTACAAACTCTTGTCTGGTAATTTGATCTTGCATATCATCAATATTTACACCTGGCATTATATCTTGGAGTGTAACCCCTTTGTCAAGATTCTCTATAGTTGTTTTGACTTTATGTAATTCTTTTTTCAAATCCTCTAATTGTAGTTGGGCTAGCTTTATTGCTCTTTGTAAATTTGATAGGGTCTGATTAGTGTTTAAATTTTGTTTTTCTAGATTCATTTGTTGTTGGAGTATCTGGTTTTCAAGGTTTTCTGATTCAAGTTCTATCAATATGTCACCCTCTTTAACCATATCACCATTTTTAACATTAATTGATTTAATTCTTCCACCCCTAAATGTAAAAGAAAGGTCTGTTTGCAGGTCAGAAACAAAATATGCTGTAGCATTTATACGTTTTTCAATATTACCTTTTTTAACTTTAATTGTTTTATAAACTAATTTTTCAGGTTCCTTTAGTGGAGGAGCTAATACTTCCTCTTCCTTTGGGAAAAAGTAGCAACCCGTAGATGTGAAAAGATGAGAGAATATTATTACTAATATTAATGTAATCTTGAAAAATTTCTTTGAGTATAATTTTTTTTTGCCAGTCTTTTGCATTGAAAATACCCCCAAAAATAAATTGGTTATGCATAACGCATAAACAAAACGCATTATTATTTTTACATGCTTATATGGTACTTATCTATGATTCTGCAGTGGAATCATCTATTAATTTCATTACTTAATATATTAACCTTATTTACTTAAAAAGTAAAGAGATTCCATAAAACAGAAAATATTTTAAAAAGAAGCCCATTATTCAGGCTTCTTTTTAAAATAAGGAACTCAATTAAACATACTTACTAAATGAGCTTTTGCAGCAAAATCATGTTATTTAATAATCAATGAACTTCCTGTCATTTCTCCAGGTTTTTGAATACCCATTATATCAAGCAAGGTAGGGCTTAAATCCGCTAACCTTCCTTCATTCAATTTTATTCCTCCCAAACCAATGCATATTAAGGGTACTGCATTTGTTGTATGAGCGGTAAAAGGTCCTCCGTTATAATAATCAAACATTTGCTCTGCATTGCCATGGTCCGCGGTAATTAGAGCAACTCCTCCCTGCTCAATAATTGAAGGAATAACCTTTCCAAGGCATGTATCAACAGCTTCTATTGCTGACTTTGCAGCTTCCAGTATGCCTGTATGACCTACCATGTCAGCATTCGCAAAGTTCAATATAATTACATCGTATTTTTTAGATTCAATCCTTTTTAAAGCTTCTTCAGTGACTTCGTAAGCACTCATTTCAGGCTTTAAATCGTAGGTCGCAACTTTTGGTGAAGGTATGAGTGCCCTGTCCTCACCTTCATATACTTTTTCAACTCCTCCATTAAAGAAGAAAGTTACATGGGCATATTTTTCCGTTTCAGCAATCCTTAATTGAGTATACCCTAAATTACTGATATACTCTCCAAAAGTATTATGTAGACTGTCAGGTTTAAAAGCAACTTCTACGTTTTCCATTGTTTTATCATATTGAGTCATACAAACATAATGTAGAGGAAAATAACTCTTTCCCCTGTTGAACCCGGAAAAATCTTTATCTATAAAGGTTCTGGTAATTTCCCTTGCCCTATCTGGTCTAAAGTTAAAAAATATTATTGAGTCATTTTTAGAAATTGTTGCAACAGGTTTATCGCCTTCAAGAATTACTGTTGGTTTAACAAATTCGTCAAACTCTTTTTTTGAATAGGAATCTTCCACTGCTTCTATTGCACTTTTAGAAGTTAAACCTTTTCCAAGTACCATAGCATCGTAAGCCTGGCTGACCCTTTCCCATCTGTTATCTCTATCCATTGCATAATATCTGCCCATAACGGAAGCAATTTTTCCGAAACCTATTTCTGCAATTTTATTTTCAAGCTCCTCTACATATCCTTTTGCGCTATCAGGAGGAACATCTCTGCCGTCAAAAAAGCAATGTACATATACATCTTTTAAGTTATGCCTTTTAGTAAGCTCAAGTAAAGCGTATAGATGTGTATTATGGCTATGGACTCCACCGTCAGAAAGCAAACCAAGCAGGTGCAATTTTGAGTTATTTCTTTTACAGTTATCTATTGCATCAAGAAATTCTTTCTTTTCAAAAAAATCTCCATCTTCAATAGATTTGGTTATCCTTGTCAGGTCCTGGTATACGATTCTACCTGCACCCATATTTGTGTGTCCTACTTCTGAGTTCCCCATCTGTCCATTAGGCAACCCAACATCCATACCACTGCATTTAATTGTTGTATTTGGATATTGAGCAAAATATTTATCTAAATTTGGGGTGTATGCAGCTTTTATGGCATTTCCTACTTCATTTGGATTAACTCCAAATCCATCCAGTATAATTAATGTAACTAATCTTTCCTTCATTCCTCTATTCCGCTCCTTTAAGCCTCATCACCTTGTAAAATTAACAATTTTCTCAAATTCATCAATCTTCAAGCTTGCGCCACCAACAAGACCGCCATCAATATTTACCATGTTAAACAATTGTGAAGCATTAGCAGCATTAACGCTGCCACCGTATTGTATTCTAACAACTTCCGAAGTTTCTTCTCCATAAAGATGCTTTACAGTATCTCTTATGATCCCGCACACTTCATCAGCCTGCTCAATTGTAGCTGTTTTTCCAGTTCCAATAGCCCAAATCGGTTCATATGCAATGACAGTCTTTTCAACCTGTTCACAGCTTAAGCCCAATAATGCTATTTTAACTTGGTATCTTATTAAGTCCTCTGTAACACCCTGTTCCCTCTGTGCTAATGATTCTCCAACACATATTATTGGTTTTAAGCCATATTTGAAAGCGGCATGTGCTTTCTTATTAACTGTTTCATTAGTTTCAGCAAAATATTGTCTTCTTTCAGAGTGACCTAAAATTACATATTCAACTCCCATATCTGAAAGCATTAATCCTGATACTTCTCCGGTATATGCTCCTTTTTCTTCCCAGTGCATGTTTTGAGCAGCAACTTTTATGTTAGAACATTCAGCTGCTTCTAAAACCCCAGGAATGCATACATAAGGTACACAAACCACCACTTCATCAGTTGAACCTGCAACTTTGTCTTTTAAGCTATTAACAAAATCAACTGCTTCTTTGGCTGTTTTATTCATTTTTCTTCAGGCTTGTTAGTAGACCAGGTAGAAAGAAAAAAGCTTTTGTATTTCAATGGATGGTACGAAATAAAACTATTAACATTGATAATAGATGATTTTTTATTTAGAAATTCATACTTGCTTTTGAGAAAACATTTTAGAATCCCTGCTTGTATCAATCGTTGCTTTTCCTTATAAGAAAAAGTGTTAGTATCCCAGCAAAATGAATGCTTTTTAGAACTATGAATAACAATGGGAACTTCTCCGTCTGATTGTGAACTTGGTTTCTTATGAGCAGTTATTTTTTCAAACCTTTTATCAATTAATATTTTAGGCTGTAATCTTAAGGACGTAATGGAGACTAGCAATCTAAAGTAAGAACTTACTTTAGGATAAAGAAGCTAGAGAAAAGATGAAGTCTACTAATATGGTGGTTTTCTTCTATTCTTCTGTAAAACCTGAGAATGATAGATCTCTTAAGTATGTTTTATGTGAGCTTAAACAGGTTAGGAAATACAACAAAAGAGTAATCACGGTCAGATTGAATCAGAATGATTCAATCTATCCGTTATTTGAGTTTAAGTATTCCAGCAAAGACTCTTATGAGACTAAGTATCAATATAGGATTATGGAAGTAGATGAGTTCAAAAAGTACTTGATTGGTGAAGCTAAATGGGCAATCAATGAGAAGCTTTTCTCTCCTGGTAAAGAGAATACTCTTGGTAACAAGAATCGGTTTTATAGTGAAGATAAACAGCTTTTGATTGAGCAACACAAGATCATGGTTGAGATAAGTGAGAAACAGATGGATAGAAGACAATCGGTTGTTAATCTTTATGTTACTTTATGTGCTGCCTTATTAGCTTTATTTGGAGCATCATTCTCATTTGGAAGTCTATTAGTTACTTTTGTTCTTTCTTTAGTAGTAGGAGCTATTCTTATCTTATTAACCTGGAATTGGAGTAAGACCCTTAAAGGATATGATAATTCCAATTATGGGAAGTTTGAGGTTATTAATGCTATTGAAAGAAATCTTCCTGCTGATATGTTTGATTGTGAATATAAGATTAATACTCTTAATGGAAAGAAGTCTTATTCTAATAATGGAATGACATTACCGCTTGTATTCTTTATTGTTGGTTTTCTTGGTTTGATTACTGGTATTGTTGGGGGTTTCTCTTTGCTATTGCGGTGTGATTGGGATGTAGGAAGTAAATTTATTATTGATAATTTTGTAAGAAAAATAATTAGTTTCGTGTTGACATTTTTGTTTAACAAGCGTATTCTTTAACGATTTAGAAATAATCTAAATGGGAGGCTTGGGCAACAGGAGGTTTAATATGTTTTCTTATGTAAAAGACAAGGCGTTTCTTAATCAGGCGTATGGATATTGTGCCGATATTATTAACCAGGTGAAAAACCTATTAATAAAAGATAAAATTGAATCTAAGATGAGTATAGAAGGTAGCAAACGCAGGAATATGGTTACTCAAAATGAAGAAGGATCTATAGATTTTGATTTTAATCTATTTGTTACTAAGTGCCATGACATCAGGGATGGCGAAAGCATTAAAGAAATAGTAAAAGCAAAATTAGATGAAGTTCTAAGAAGCAAAGATTTAGTTGATTGTGATGATTCAACATCTGTGTTGACTACCAAACACATGTATTTCACAAAGGGCAACCGAACTAATTTCAGCATTGACTTAGCTATAACTGCTAAGATGAGCAATGGAAATTATTGTAAGCTGATTCATGAAAAAACAGGATATGCATTAAAGGATAGATGGTATTGGAATGAAATACCTGATTCTTCTAAAGCTTTTGAAAAAGCTAAATGTTTGAAAGAGAATAACCTTTGGAAAGAAGTTAGAGAAACCTATCTTAGAAAAAAGGACTTTTATTTAACCAACAATGACTATAATCATCCTTCATTTGTTTGTTATGTGGAAGCAGTAAATGAGATCTTCTATAAGTATTCGTAGCTAGGCTTTTGGAATGCTCATCTTTGTATTAAGTAATATCTACGCAAAGAGAACATTATCAATTAATGATTGCCACATTAAAGAATCCAATGGCAGTTACCTTCTTTCATTCCATCGGTTTAGCTAACAGAGTATTCTTTTGTGTGCCCCATTTATTAAGTCAGACATAATAGAGAAAGTATTAGAAGATAAGAAGACATCTTCTTTGTTAGAAGTTATTACATCCTCTAATATTGCTAACTTCTATGCAAAGGCATCAGATACTAAAGTAATTCAGTCGCTATTAGATAAACAAGCGAAGGTAAAGAACTTCCAGCAGCCTCATACCAAAATCTATATGTTTGATGAAACCAAAGCAATTATTTCCTCAGC
>ENA-UOOK01003595-UOOK01003595.1-fermentation-metagenome-genome-assembly--contig:-NODE-3595-length-17474-cov-19.369883_pt1 | contig 17474 bp, 18 predicted proteins | sample MGYA00245777_ERZ724023 | MGnify/ENA primary metagenome ERZ724023 (study PRJEB28704, sample SAMN03018312) | fermentation metagenome | biome: anthropogenic terrestrial biome; feature: soil...
CCTCGCTTGTATTACATCTCAACGATATTAAGTATATCATACTTTCAGTCAATGTGAGCTTAAACTTATCACCAAAATCATCAAACATTAAATTGTCCAAAATGGAAATCTGTTTATTTTCTTCTGTCATATATGATTTATAAACTATTTCTGAATATTGGTTGCACAAATATTCTATTGTATCCGTTAGTGAAATGCAATTAGTGTTGTATTTTTCAGTATATCTGTCACTAAGTAGTTTTTTATATTCATTGTTCAATATCCATGTTTTGGGATAAGTACCTTCGGGTCCATTTGTATCAGACACATCAAAAAGTAGATTTACTTTTACAGGAGTTTTAGATGTATCAAAAACTTTTATGGCTTTAGCTCCCTTATTAATATATCTATTAATTTTATTGTTCCAAATATCCATATCCGCAACAAAGGTTGCATCAGGTTTTTGAGCATATATTAATATTTGAGAATCGAATTTATGTTTCCAAATCCTTGAAGAAAATTTCAGATAATTCATCCAATCATTTTTTGATATAGTCAATTTAGGTATAATGTCATTATAAATATTTTCTACTGATGTTTTTCTAATGTCCACTTGCGCCCTCCATAAAATATGTCAATTCTGAATATTGCTCTCAAGCAAATTTAAAATAATATTTATCATTTCTTCATTCGTTATGCTATCATCAAAATAAGCTTTTACTTTAGATATGGGTATCTCAAGTTTTTTTCTTTCTTTTTTTCTTTCAGAAAGCACACTAAGAATTATGTCTAAGTTCAAAACCTCTGTGTCTTTTTCAAGCTCTTTTAATTTTTCTGCTTGTTTTAAGCTAACCTTTTTTCTTTGATTTTCAATAAGTGATTCGACAATTCTTTGGCTTTCCTGAGATAAATATGATATTTCTACAGCTGCTCTGAAAGAAAGAATATTTCTATCAACCATATCAAGAAGCTTTTCAGTAAGATAGTTAAGTCTTATGTATCTCCGTATTTGAGCTGCGGAAGTATCATTATTTTTTGCTACTTCATTACGACTGTTTTTTACTTCTGTCCTATTGGAACATAAGTCCATATCTGTCCTTTTACCTTGCCGTTTTATAGAATCCATTTGCATTTTATAAGCCCTTGCTTTTTCAGAAGGAAGAATTTCCTGCCTTTGCTGAAAATTATCCTCATTCATTATGTCAATTGCCATCACATCTGAATCAATATCTTTTCTGATTATTATGGGTACATTAGGCAAATTTAACTCAATAGCGATATCATTTCTGTTATGCCCTATAATAATTTCATAATCACAATCCGGACGTATTTCCCGGTACTCTTCTGGTATTATTCTCACAATAATAGGTGATGTAATGCCTTTTTCGATTATGCTTTGCTTAAGTTCCTCTCTTTTTTTCCCTTGGTGTAGCTTAAAAGGGAATCCTGGAGTATTTCCAAATGGCATTAATTTTGTCGGTGATATTTCTTTAATTTCATATTGGCTTTGACTTGTTCCAATTATGTTATTGATTAAATCCTGCCCCTTCAATTTACTGTTCAAATTTAGCTTACTCATTGCCAATCACTTCCTTAGCAAGCAGCTCATAAGACCTTGCAACTTCATTTTTAGGCTGGTATTTAAAAATGCTTACACCCTGTGAGGGAGCTTCAGCTACCTTAGTGGAAACGGAAATAACATTATTAAAAACTTTAATATAATTTCCATATGTTTCTCTTACAGACTCAAGAACTTCTTTGCTTAAGTTTGTCCTCTTGTCATACATTGTCAGAAGTATACCTTCGACTTCTAAACCAGGGTTTATTTGAGCTTTTATTCCCTGAATCGTCCCAAGCAACTGCTCCATACCTTTAACAGACAAATACTGTGATTGAACCGGTATAATTACACTATCTGCAGCAACAAGAGCATTCACTGTCAAGTTTCCCAATGATGGCAGACAATCAATTACAATATAATCATAATCATCTTTAAAATCATGTATAATGTTCTTTAGAATATTTTCTCTATTAATAACATTCAACATCTTTACTTCAATTCCTGACAGCCCTATATCTGCCGGCAACAAATTTACACTCTCCTCTGTCCTGATAACATATCTATCCTTTTCTATTATGTAATTATAGTCTTTAATTCTGTTTTCAATAAGATTAGTTATCGTATTATTAAGCTCCTCTGGATCATATCCCAGGGACATTGTTAAATTTGCCTGCCCATCCAAATCGATAAGCAAGACTTTTTTATTGAATTTTGTTAAGCTTATACCAAGACTTATCGCAGTGGTGGTTTTACCAACCCCACCTTTTTGATTTGCTATTGCTATTATCTTACTCATACATCCTCCTTTTTCTTTTTATTTTTTTTTACAAAAAAACACATGCGCTAACATGTGTCTTTTAGTTATCTTAATATTTTACTTGTTATAATATTTTTTAATATGTACAAAGAGGAAAAGATCTATAATAATTATATACCAATATTTAGTTTTTTTCAATTAAGAAATCAAGTTGTTTCAGGTTTTATAATAGCATATTTTCACCCACACATGTGTATGGGTTTCGGGTGCAATGCAGCAGGGGTAATAGGGTGTAGAATAATTGATTCACCAAGGGAAAGATTAATTGCAATCCTAACAAATAATTTTGTCCCCTGCAACGGAAGATTTCCAACAATAATAGCCCTGGCATCAGCTTTTTTTGCCATAACTTCCAGTTCCTTTGTAAACGGGTTAGTTCCTGCTGTCTTTATAACCTTAATGGTTCTTGCAGGAGTATGCGCAACTTTAGCAGTTTCTTATTTATTATCTAAGACATTGCTGAAAGGAGTACCATCAACATTTACCCTGGAGCTGCCTCCGTACAGAGTTCCACAGGTAGGAAGGCTGTTATATACCTCCATCATTGACAGAACAATATTCGTTTTATCAAGGGCCGTTGCTGTAGCAGCACCTGCAGGTCTGGTGATATGGCTTCTTACAAATATTAATATAGGAGATACAAATATAATTACTCATGTGGCAGGGTTTTTAGATCCAATAGGAAAAATAATCGGACTTGACGGATTTATACTGATGGCATTTATCATGGGACTGCCTGCAAATGAAATTGTACTTCCCGTTTTATTAATGCTGTACCTTACAACAGGAACAATGATAGAATTTGGAAGCATTGCTCACCTGAGAGAGGTTCTTATAGACAATGGCTGGACCGCATTAACAGCATTAAACGTAATGCTGTTCAGCCTTCTTCACTGGCCCTGCTCCACTACCATGTGGACCATAAAAAAGGAAACAGGAAGCATGAAATGGACAGCCGCAGCATTCTTAATACCCACATGTATTGCGTTTGGCGTATGCTTTGTCACAGCACGCATATACAACCTTATATTTTAATCACCAAAAAAACAAGCCTGATTCCCGCATCATGCAAAAATCAGGCTTGTTTTATCTTTGGTCGCTTATTGCAGCCATACTGTTATTCTCAGACAAAGCTGTTGTTGGGTCATAGGGTGCACCGGTAATGGTGCCAACCAGAAGTGCAATATCCGCACCGTCGTCCTCTGTATTTTCCGGAATCCCCCAGGAATTTCCCGAGAATACAAATATTGCTCCATCTACAACCCATCCACGTGTGCTGTAAACTACATTATCAACAATATGCCCCGTTGAGTTGGGATTTAAATATGCAGGCTGTCTCATGGAATAAAAAACATTGTTCTGAACCATTAAATCTGTCACATTTCCCTGTGAAACAAACCCTCTGTTTACCACCCAGCCCGATGATGGACCTGCCTGAACGGGACCAAAAATTACATTTTCAATAAGCTTATGATTTGTTCCGGCAAATTGTATAAATTCAACAGCATAGGGAATATCACTGGTGATAGTCAGTCCTCTTAAAGTTACCCCGCTTCCTGTGACAAGAAATGGGATTACCGCCGCCTCCAGGATTATCAATGTGTTTGGATATCCCTTCAATGTTACGTCTGCCTTGTTGATTAATACTTGGGCAGTTATTGGGTAGGTTCCTGCCAGCACGTTAACGGTTCCTCCCGGCGATACAGCAGCTATGCCTTCCTGTATTGTTCCAAATGGTTCTGCCTGTGTTCCATCTCCACCTGCTGCTCCTGCCTGAACATATACATTAAATGGATTTGGCTCAATAGTTCCAGTTGCACCAGTTGGACCTGTGTCTCCAGTCGGTCCTGTAGGTCCTGTTTCTCCTGTCGGTCCTGTAGGACCTGTATCTCCTGCCGGTCCCGTTGGTCCCGTTTCTCCTGTTGCACCTGTTGCTCCTGTCGCTCCTGTGGGACCTGTAGGACCTTCACTAACTATATCATCTTCCACAACAACCAAGGTAGCCTTCACAGGCAGAGTTGAAGCATAAAATGCACTTCCTGTTCCCTGATACGATAGTTGTGCAGTAGCCGGAGCCGTTATTACATCAACAATTCCAGCACCAACAATTTCCCCTATCTTTGCCGGTAAATTTCCATACAATATGTCTCCCTGAGATGACGTTACCGCAAAAATAGCATTGCTTGTACCTACTCCCGACTGTGTCGCAACCCACCAGTCAAATACATACCTTCCTGCCTCATTAAATGTAATTACACCTGTGGCAGGAGTGTACGAAATATTACCTGATGAATATAGCACATTATCAAAGATGACATTTTCTCCAGCATTTATGACACCTTCAATTAAACGCTCTATTTGCAAAGCAATATTGCTCATATTTTTCACCTTCATTTTAAAATTTATATAAAGCTACTACTATTGTATGATTTAAAATAATTAAGTGTACAAGAATACAAATATACGCGCTTTTTGTGCAAACTAGGCTTAAAGCCGGTTCATAATTTTATATGTGCAATACTATTCACATAAAATTGCAAGCTGTCAATAAGAACTGGAGTAAAGCATACAAAAAGGGTATTGCCCTGATTTATCAGTTCAACAACCCCTGTTTAATTATCATAGCTATTTTTAGTTTTAATAACAACATACGATATGCCTACTGCTCTTCTACATAGCTGAGCATTTCATAAAATGTATCAAATACAGGAATTTCACATTTCAGGAGTGTATCTCTGTTCTGGTGCCCCCTTGCTACGAGAACACAATCGGCATTTATAGAACAGGCGACTTCATAATCATGTGTTGTATCCCCGATAAAAAGTGACTTGGACGGCTTCCTCAGTTCAACCCATTCCATTGCCATTTCCACCTTGCTGTTTGCATGAATATTGTCAAGCCCAAGTATTTCATCAAAGTACTCATATATTCCAAGTCCTCTTACTTGATTTGTAAGCATCTGCTTTTCAGAAGCTGACAAAATAAGCTGACAGCATCCCTCTTTCTTAAATCTGTCAAGGGCTTCTGTTATCCCTTCATTCAGCTTAGATTCCTTTGAAAATTTCAAATACTCCGTAACCCATTCAATAGCCAGGTCATTATAATCCTCTTTATCAAAATCATGACCAAGCTTCTTATAGTATTCAATTATTGGGAAGCAAAAATATCTGTGATATTGCTCCAAGCTGTCAATGAGAGGCATACTTCTTCTGGACAGCAGAACATTTTCGCTTTTTATGCCTGCCACAACATCATCCAGTATAGTTCCGTTAAAGTCCCAAATTATATGCGAATATGTCATAGTTTCTCGCTTTCATAGTAGTAATTACGTGAATCTGTTTATACTTAGAATTACACGTGCTATTCAATGATTGCCTTTTCGATTCTTCTTCTTACCTTTTCTTCTCCCATAATTTGCTGAAGTTCCCATACATCTGGTGATGATGCTCTTCCCACAACGGCAATTCTTATGACTGAACTGACATCGCCCACATGACCCTTGTACATATCCGGGTTTTTCTTAAAGTCCTTTGGTTTTGCGGCATAGCCGCTTTCCTGTGATATCACTCTGATTTTTTCAAACCACTGGCTTTGGTCATCACCGTGGTCGTAGGTTTCCAGATACGCCTTAAGAAGCTTCTTAGCCTCTTCAGTATTTATATTTTCAGGATAGCTTTCAACTATTTCAAAATATTCATCAAAGAAATAACTAATAAAGTTAAATATCTGCTGACAATACATCAGATCCTTTCTCGGTTTGTCACCGCTTCTTCCTACTGAAAGCAGTTTAATAACAGATTGTTTGTTATCTTCAAGAATATTTACTATTTCAGTCTTGTGTTCTCTTGCCCAGCTCAATAAGAACTCATAAATTTCTTCGGCAGGAACCTTCAACAGCACATCCTTGCTTATATTATTTAATTTATCCAAATCAAACAGAGCCCCTGAATTGCTCATCTTCTCCAGTGTAAATTCGAATTCTTCAGCCGGGATGTCAGGATTTTGCATTCTCCATTCTTCATAGTTCGAATTCAGAATTGTCAGCAAATACTCTCTCACAGCCGCAGGATGATATCCCAAATCCATATAGTATCCAAGTCCAAGCTCAGGATCCTTTCTTTTGGAAAGCTTTCTCTTTGAGCCGTTATCCATTTTCATTAAATGTGCTGTATGGCAGTAAACAGGAACCTTCCAACCTAATGTTGTAAAAATTTCATAATGTATTGGAAGTGTTGAAAGCCATTCTTCTCCCCTTACCACATGAGTAACTCTCATTAAATGGTCGTCTACAACATGAGCAAAATGATATGTGGGAATTCCGTTGGCTTTTAAAATTACAGAATCCTGATAATTCTCATGTATTACCAGTCTTCCCCTTATGGCATCGTCTATTTCAAAGGTTCCCTCTTCTGTCCCCATTGATTTAAACCTGATAACAAATTCTTCATTGTTATCCAGGCGAGATTGTACTTCTTCCAATGTCAGATTTCTGTCTCTCGCCCACTTTCCGTAGTATCCTGTATTTACCGTTTGTTCCGACTGCAGCTTCCTTATTTCTTCCAGCTCTTCTTCGGTACAGAAACACGGATATGCCCTTCCCTGTTCCACAAGATATTTTGCCACACACTGATATATTTTTCCTCTTTCACTTTGATAATATGGTCCATAGCTTCCTTTTTCCCCATCAAGCAATGCACCTTCATCAAAGTTCAGCCCAAAATATTTGAGAGATGAAATAATTGTTTCTACGGCTCCATCAACTTTACGCTTCTCATCTGTATCCTCTATACGTAGAAAAAACACTCCTTCGCTTTGATGAGCCAGCCTCTCGTCCACAAAAGCGCCGTACAGGTTTCCCAAGTGGATAAATCCCGTAGGACTGGGTCCCAGTCTCGTAACTTTTGCTCCTTCCGGCAGATTTCTTTGTGGAAAAATTTCATTTTCATAATAATCCACTGTTTCATTAATATCAGGAAACAACATATCAGCTAACTTTTTATAATCCATTTTTATCCTCCGATTAATTAATTTATTGTTAATAAAAAGGACGGTATGTTTAAATAATACTAATTCACATTAAATATTTCCCTTGAAGTGAATTAGTATTATATACTGATCCTATGTTACGGACAAATATTTGCACGCATTTTAAAATTGTCAGTATTAAACTCACCGGTCCCTCAATATATGGCAGTAATCCATAGGTGAACCGAAGTCCAGTTTCTGTAGCAATTATAACTTCAAGACGTCTATTTTATATTGTATTATAACCTTTTCAGATTAATAATACAATATAAAAATACCCTTTTGCTAACTCATGACAAATAGATGTACCCCTCATATTTTCAATTCAATTATTATTTGTTATTTAAAAACAAAAATAAAAAAATATTTTCATAATTTCGAAATTTATCTTTACATATTCGAAATAATGTGGTATTATTTATATAATATTTAATATGATAGATTAGAAGGAGCAGATATTATGACTTTTGGTCAAAAATTAAAATTTGCAAGAAAAAACAAAAAATATACTCAAAAAGAATTAGCAGAAGCAATAGGCGCAAAACACAACTCTGTAAGCAATTGGGAAAATGACCAAAACAAACCTGATCCAGATACAATAGAATTAATATGCAATGTTCTTGACATATCTGCAAATTATTTATTGGGAACAAACGACCCACAAACCCAGCTTTCCCCGGAAGCTATCCAAGTAGCCCTTGAATACGATAAAGCAGAATTAACTAAACAGAACATAGTTAGGCTCACCCTTGGGTTTGAACTAAAATCCAAAGTAACTGTGCTGTATGAGCAAAAGCAGGATTTGGCCGAAAGTGTGGCTGAAAAAGACATGACAACTGAATATAAATAGGCTATATGGGCGGACTTCAATATGATGAGCGTTACAAATATAAATATGAAAAGGAGGAAACACATAATGGCCGACAATGAACAAATGCTTGAATTAATGAATAAGATGTATGCTGAAATGCAGGATGGTTTTAATAACGTATATACTGAAATGAGGGATGGTTTTAATAACGTAAATTCTGAATTCAAAAATGTTTATTCTGAAATGCGCAACGGTTTCCAAGGCGTAAATTCTGAATTTAAAAACGTATATTCAGAAATACGTGAAATGAAAAATGACATAAGTGCACTAAAAGACGATATGAACGGGTTCAAAGGTGATATGAACGAACTGACAAATCAAGTGGGAATATTGACAAACAAAGTAATCGAAATAGACAAGACTACCAACGATGTCAAAAAAACAGTATTGAAAATTGAAGAAGAGCATGGCAAGAAACTTTCAGTTCTGTTTGACGGATATAAACAGAATGCTGATATTCTTGAAAGAGTTGAGAAAGAAGTATCCAAGCATGAAGAAATCATTCTTCGAAGAATACAGTAAGAAAATACAATTTATACCAACAACATGTTCCCAAATTATCATGAGAGGGTGGAAAAAGTGGACAAAAACGAGCAAATATTAGAAGCTGTAGTAAAAATGAATAGCAAAATGTCTGAAATAAATACAAGAATCACTGAAGTACATACTGAAATCAATGCTGGAATTGCTGAATTACATACTGAAGTAGCTGAATTGCGTACCGAAATGAATACTGGAATGGCTGAAGTACATACTGAGGTGGCTGAATTACGTACTGAAATGAATAATGAAATAGCTGAAGTACATTCTGAAATGGCTGAATTGCGTACTGAAATGAATACTGGATTGACTGAAGTACATTCTGAAATGGCTGAATTGCATACCGAAATTAATGGAGTAAAGTGTGAAACAAGAGAAATGAAGTCGGACATAAAGGATATTCAAATAACACTCGAAAATGTTACAAATAAAAATATCATGATAATCGCCGAAGTACATCGCGATTTAAGCAATAAACTTGACAAAGCATTAAAGATTGAAAATGAAAAAGAAACATTGCTCATCAGATTAACAATCCTTGAAAATGAAGTCAATCGTATTAAGGCTCGTCTTGATGAAATAGCTTAGTTAATTAATATAAAAAATACGAGGAAGTATGATATGGAAAAAGCCGAACAAATAATTGAATTAATCACAAAATTAGATAATAAAATGGATAACAACTTTAAGGATGTACGGAATGAGGTGCAAGTCAACCTCAGGGATATACGAGATGAAATGCAAACCGGGTTTAAGGATGTACGGAATGAAGTGCAAATCAACCTCAATGATGTACGAAATGAAATGCAAACCGGGTTTAAGGATGTACGGAATGAAATGCAAATCAACCTCAATGATGTACGAAATGAAATGCAAGCCAACCTCAATGATGTACGAAATGAGATGCAAGCCGGTTTTAAAGATATAGACAGTAAATTTAATGGTGTTTACTCTACAATGCAGGAAGAATTCAGCAATGTTTATTCCACTATTGGAGATGTAAGAACCGAATTGAAATCTGATATTAAAGAAGTTAAAATGACACTTGAAAACGATATAAGCAAAAATATCAGTCTGCTTGTTGAAGGACAGCAAAATTTAAACAATAAAATTGATGAAGTATTAAAATTTAAGGACGAAAAAGAATTGTTAACCATCAGAATTGAAATTCTTGAAAATGAAATTAGCCGCATGAAGGCACGCTTTGATGAAATAGCTTAAATATGCCAATGCCGGGTGCTGTTTAAGCAAAAAACAGCACCCGGCATTGGCATACCAGGCGCTGTAACCATTGAAAAATAACCCATAGGGGAGTCGAACCCCTGATTCCACCGTGAGAGGGTGGCGTCTTAACCACTTGACCAATGAGTCATAGCAACTGACTTTTGTATTATACAACAGTCAATTGCTTTTGTCCAGCTATTTTTTTTAAGGAAAGTAATTTCCAAGCCTCAATTGTAAAAGCTCAATTGTAAAACTGAATTTTTACAGTGTATATTATGATTTTGCAACATTCTAATTGTATTCTTTAGATTCTTTTAAATCCTATTTATATAGGGAGCAATTAATTATAATGTGTTCGATTCTGTTTATAGGAATGTTTTTTGATTCAAGTCAAAAACTTGCATTAATTACAGGTATACCTACATTAATTATATTATATACCGGATATAACATCTATTATAGCAAAGCAAAATTTAAAGCAAAATAGCGAATATATTCTCATTTTTCTTCTATTTAATAAAATGTACTATAATCAATTAAAAAATCAAGGGTATATTTAACCCTTGACTTTTTATCATTCACATCCATTATTTACATTCTCCTCCTACGTCACCTGTCTTAACCATCAATAATTTTCTATGTCCGCATTCTTCTGTCACAGTAAATCCTATTCTTTCAAATAAATGCTTACAGTTACTGCCAACCAAAGAATAGGTGCTTTCCGCTCCCATGTTAAATGCCCTTCTTACAAGCATTCGCAGAATTAAATCCCCATAGTGCCTTCCTCTGTATTCCTTTAGTACACATACATTGTCTATGAAATACTTTCCCTCTTTAAATAAAAGTCTTCCGCAGCCAACTGAAAATTCATCCTCATATATTAAAACATTAAATGCAAAATCATCATAATTATCTGTCAATAAAAATTCATTATTGTTTTTCTCTTCGCAGAATACCTTTTTTCTTATTTTTAATACATCGTTCAGGTTTGTTTTCCCCTGAACCCACTTTGTCGATATCATAATTTCACTTCCCGGTATTTTCTTTATATTATATCACTGCTTAACTATGGCAGGCAATATCTCCTTAAGTAAAAAAACTTTGTTATATGTATTATAACAAAGTTTTTTGCTATTTTGAGGTTATTTTATATTTTGTGCCGCATGTGCTCCTGCGATACGTCCGCTTGTAAGTGCAAATTGCACGGCACTTCCTGACATATAAACCTGATTGTACATTATCTTATTGGCACATTCTCCTCCGGCATAGAGGTTTTCAATTATTGTTCCATCTTCACGCAATACTTGATAATTTTCATTAGTTTTTACTCCTGCAAATGTACCCATAGTCTTAGGATACATTTTTACTGCATAATATGGAGCTTTTTCCATAGGAATAAGATAGTCGCTTTCTTTGCCCAGTGCATCTGTTCCTGACTTAGCTCCCGAGTTGTAGTCTTTCATTGTATTGGCGAAGGCATCCTCCGGAATTCCCATTGATTTAGCTAATTCCTCAAAAGTATCTGCCTTAACAACTTCTCCTGTGGAAAGAGCTTTTTCCAATGATTCAATAGTACTTGCATTTGCTTCATTTGAATCAAGTATCAACCAAGGCGATTTTTGCTCAGCCACCTTGTTAGTTATGATCGCATAGTGATTGTCTTCATTTACAAAACGTTCACCATTTTCATTTACAAAGACTTTTGTCCAATCCCAGCTTATTGCTGCCGTTCCATCTACCTTAGCAGCAAATGAAAGACCGATTATCCAAGGTTCTTCATATAAAGCTGCCCCGATCCTTTCAGCCATTAAAATACCGTCTCCGGTAGTTCCGGCAGAAGCTGCACTCAATTCTGCCGTACCTGCCATCTCAGGCACAAATCTCTCCAACAATTCTTCATTTTTAGCAAATCCGCCTGCTGCCAAAATAACCTTTTTGGCATTAATTACAATTTTACCGCCCTTGCCCTCGGCAACAACACCGGTTACAACTCCTTTGTCGTCAACCAAAAGCTCTGTTGCCTTTGTCTCTGTCATAATCTCTATGTTATTTTTATTTAAAAAATTTGTAATACTTTGTATTAATGCAGCTCCTCCTTTTTTACCATCAACCTCTTTTGGAAAATGAAGCCTTCTGACCGTATCAACACCATAGCCCTCTATGCTTCCATATTCGTGTCCAACATAATCAACAAGCCATTCTGTAGTTATTACAGCTTCATCCATGAACCTGTCAACAACTTCATAATCAGGGTAGATGCTGTCAGGATTGCTTGTAGCCTGGCGCTCCTTCCAAAGCTGCATCCATGATTCCTTTGAATCTTCTATTCCTTCTTCTCTCTGGAATTTTGTATCGGTTGCTCCTATGCCTCCTCCGGATAAACCTGTAGAGCCTCCTGCCATTGCAAGCTTTTCCAGAACTATTACATCAGATCCGTTTTCATGGGCTGAAGCAGCAGCAACAAGTCCCGTACCGCCTCCACCTACAACTACAACATCGGTATCAATTACTGTTTCGTTACCGGTATTATTATAGGTGCCTTTCGCTTCCTTTAATTTGTCAGCATTACCTCCTGCCTGTTTAACACAATCCTCAACAGCATCTAATATTGCCTTAGAAGTATTGGTTGCTCCTGATACGGTATCAACAGCCAGGGTCTGCCCGCTTACAATTTCTTCTGGTATTCTTTGAATCGGAGTGTCGCTTAAACCTTGAGTCTCGGAATGCTCCAAAACCTTAACAGAAACTATTGACGAATCGTCAAACACCACTTCCACTTTAACATCTCCGTTATTTCCTTTAGCAACAGCGGTGTACATTCCTGCCTTGTAAAGTGCTTCCGGATTACCTGACACTTCTGGTGATTCAGATTGACATGCAGCCATGCCAAAAATCATCATAAAACATAAAATAAAGCTTAATATTTTAGTAGTATTAAATTTCATTTGGTTCCTCCTCGTATTGTTTGTTACTTAATTAACATATTAAGTATATCTCATGGAGCTAAACCCATGTCAAGAGATAAAATCAATCGATTTTAAGACAAAATTTAAAAAATCTTGGCTTAACCCAAGATTTTTTTACATACATATGTGGATTGATAAAGCTCTGTTCCTGTTATCTCCATATTGAAGACATTTTCTCCTGCCACCGGTCCTATATTGGCTGAATCCAGTACCCTGTATTTGTGTTTTTGCAGCCTTTCCAAATAAAAATTACTGTTATAGTATTTTTTATCAATTTCATTTATTAATTTTTCCGAATTTTGCTTCAGAAACCTGCACGAACCTGCTAATATTCCATCCTGCTTCATAATTGGCAATATCTTGCCAAAGAGCTCTCTTCCAGTTTCATCTTCATATTTTTTCGTAATATTATAATCAATCAAAACATCCACCGATGATGTCTTGATTGGCAAATTCTCATAGTCACAACACAAGAAGATGAAATTTTTATGTTCATAGTAATTTTCCAAATCATATTTCAATTTATTAATTCTCTCAATATCGTAGTCAATTAAAATATAGGTGGATTTACCTGGAAGATACTTTATGTATTGAAGTAAAAAAAATCCTACACAATTATCCAGCTCCATTATATAATCAGGCTCACTGCCATACTTATTGACGAATTCAATCAACGAATTCATTCCTTTATACAGAAAATTGTTGTACTCATATGATGATGAAGCCAGGTATTCTTCTTTTGAAGGCATTTTTTCCCCATTCATAAGCTTTGTTTTCACAGAGCTCTCATTGATAAAAATGCCATTTCGAATTTTAGCTTCATATCCGCAGGAGCATCTGAGATTTGCATCAATTATACTGTTTTCCTCAATTGTTCCGTCAGATAAGTTTAAATCTGACCGGCATTTTGGACATACCAGCAAGTGCAATGATAAAATAGGGAAACCCAAATTTTTTCTGCTGTTTGACTCCGTCGACTGGATTTCATGGATTTTGCCCTTTATGAGACTATTGTATTTTATAAATTTTGTCAACTCATATTCAACTTCTGTCTGCTTATCTTTAAGAAATGAAAGATATAAATTCCGGAACGTATTTGTATTGGACCCGCTTATTCTTTGAATTGTCAATATTCTTTGAATTTCATTCAGGGAAAAACTCAAGTTTTTTAATTCCATAATTTGAATTAAATCATGGCTGTCGCTTTCGCTGAAGTCATAATGCCCTCCTTTTTTCTCAGTTGCAAGCAGTCCCAGCTCTAAATAATGCCGTATCGTATCTTGTGTGATATTATGTTTTTTTGCAAACTCACCTATTTTCATAAGCTCTCCACCTTTATATGATGAGTCTATTATAACATAATTTATCCAAAAATAAATCCGTTTTTATAACTACTTCATTATTGCCGCAAATATTAACATAATGTCATTTTAATTTGTTTTATGTTTATTGTAATATCTGTAAATATTGATATAATATATATACAATCAAATAAATTTAGAGGTGATGTTATGACATTAGGCGAAAGATTGAGGCAAATCAGAAAGGGAAAGGATATAACCAAGCAGGAGCTGAGTGTTGCACTGAATGTACCAAGAGAAAGAATAAAATTGTATGAAGTTGGCGATGAAGAACCATCTGAATTTTATTTGGCAAGTTTTGCTCAATATTTCAATATATCAAAAGAAGATTTACTATCCTTTAAATAGCACACATAAATTAAATAAATCTGAGCTTAAGGTAGTCTGAGAGCAAGGAAACATAAGTACATAACTGACTTTTATTCCTTGTGCCTGCAAGGAATTTTTGTTTTAAGGAGAATGTATGGATAAAAGAATAGGAGTAATTGGAATTTTAATTGAAGATCTGGCCATGGTTTCAGATGTAAATGAATTGTTGCACCAATACGGCAGCATAATTATCGGAAGGATGGGTGTTCCCTATAGGGAACGGGGTGTGAGTGTTATTTCATTGATTGTTGACGGTACAACCGATGAAATTGGTGCCTTGACAGGAAAATTAGGAAAATTGAAAGGCTTGAGCGTAAGAAGTGCATTATCAAAAAAATAAATATTTGGAGGAAATATGAGAAAACTAAGTTTATTGTCAGCAGTAATTTTAATTATTGCATTGTTTGCAGGCTGCACAAATATTGCAGGTGAAAATCCAAATTCCGGGGAAAATCAAGTGCAGGAAACCCCAAATAACTACGAAGAGGTAAAAGAAGAGCCACAAGAAACCACCCAGGTCACCATTGCAGGACTGAAGGGTCCCACATCAATAGGAATGATTAAAATGATTGATGAAAAAGCTATGAACAGCCAAGGTTACAATGTAGAATATATTGCCGAAAGTGCTCCGGATGCACTTACAGCTAAAATCATTAACGGTGAAATTCAAATTTCTTCAGTTCCTGTCAATTTAGCATCTGTTTTATACAACAAAACAGAAGGTGAAATCCAATTAATGGCAGTAAACACCATAGGCAATTTATATATAGTTGGTACAGATGAAGTTTCATCCTTAGCAGATTTAGAGGGTAAAACCCTTGGTATGAGCGGAAAGGGGTCTACCCCGGACTTTGCCATGAACTATATTTTAAAGCAAAACAACCTTGAGGGAAAAGTTGAGCTTGATTATTCTCCAGACCATGCAACACTGGCACAGTCTGTAATTGCAGGTGATACGGGAGTAGCTCTTCTACCTCAGCCTTTTGTTACACAAACAATTATGAAGAACAACAATGTAAAGATGCTTATTGATTTAAATGAAGCCTGGAAAGAAGCATCCTCCGGTGCAAGTGAATTGTATATGGGCTGTATTGTTGTAAACAAGGAGTTTGCTGAAAACAACAAGGAATTTGTTTCAGAATTTTTAAAAGAATATGAAGCCTCGGTTAACTGGGTTATCGAAAATCCAAAGGATGCTTCGACGCTGGTGGAGAAAAATGAAATTATGCCCAGTGCTGCAATGGTGGAAAAAGCAATACCTTATTGCGGTATCAGCTATGTAAGTGCACAGGGGGCAAAAGCTGGACTAAACGACTTTTTTAAGATTCTGTTTGATTCTAATCCAAGTTCCATAGGAGGAAAGCTGCCTGATGATGCATTCTATTTTGCACAATAACAGCAGGAAGTTTTTAATAATAATATTTTGGATTACAGTGTGGGAGATACTGTCTCTAATCATCAACCGGGAGATTTACCTCCCTTCTCCCATTTCCGCATTTGAAGCGCTGTTTGATTTATTAAAATCAAAGGACACATACATTACCATATTTTACAGTACCTACAGAACACTTACAGGTTTTTTGATTTCCTGTGCTGCAGGCATAGTAACAGGATATATTTGCGGTGTAAACAAATTTTTCTACGATTTGTTCAATCCATTAATATCAATTATCCGTACTATTCCTGTTATGTCCATAATCATTATTGCAATTATGTGGTTCAGGGATACCAACGTTCCTATTTTTGTTGCATTTCTAATGTGCTTCCCAATTATATGGACAAATACGGTAAGCGGAATACAATCAACAGATGTTAAACTTCTTCAGATGTGTAAAATCTACAACATAAAAAAAATAAACATTATAAAATCCGTTTACTTTTACTCTGCTCTGCCCTATATTAAGGCTTCCATGATTTCCGCACTTGGCATCAGTTGGAAGGTAACATCCGCAGCAGAGGTTTTAAGTCTTCCCAAGTACTCAATTGGAAGTCATTTGTATGATTCAAAGGTTTATCTGGAAATACCGGACCTTTTTGCCTGGACAGTAATAATTATATTTTTAAGTCATATTTTTGAAGCCATATTAAAGAAAGTGTTTGAATCGAGGAATTATGATTAGTCTGATAAATGTATGTAAAAAATATGATGACCTGGAAATCTTAAAAAATTTCAGCATCTCTTTTGAAGAAAGTAAAATAACATGCCTGTTTGGCCCTTCAGGGGTAGGCAAGACTACTATTGCCAACATTGCCGCTAATTTAATTCCTGTTGACGAAGGAAACGTAACAGGGTTTGAAAAGGCTGTATATTCATATGTTTTTCAAGAGCCGAGACTTTTGCGGTGGTACAATGTTTATGAAAATATTGACTTTGTGCTCAGGGATGTTTATGATGATAAAAAAAGGGTAAATATTATCAACAGCTATATTGATTTGGTTGAATTAAGCGGATATGAGAATTACAAACCTGATGCATTAAGCGGAGGCATGTGTCAAAGGGTTTCTCTTGCAAGAGCATTTGCATACCCTTCAAATTTCTTGATTTTGGATGAACCGTTTAAGGGGTTGGATGCAAAATTAAAAAACGAAATGGTTACATTGTTTAAAAAGCTATGGGCTGAAAGCAAAAGGACAGTACTTTTCATAACCCATGATGTGGATGAAGCTGCGACTTTGTCGAATTGCATATACGTCATTAATAACAGACCTGTTGAAATTATAAAAAAAATAAATGTTTCAAATAAAGATGACGCAAAAAAAA
>ENA-UOOK01003598-UOOK01003598.1-fermentation-metagenome-genome-assembly--contig:-NODE-3598-length-17455-cov-5.419195_pt1 | contig 17455 bp, 16 predicted proteins | sample MGYA00245777_ERZ724023 | MGnify/ENA primary metagenome ERZ724023 (study PRJEB28704, sample SAMN03018312) | fermentation metagenome | biome: anthropogenic terrestrial biome; feature: soil; material...
GGATGAAGGGCATTTATATGGCAATGATCATTTTTAATAAGAATGGAGAAATTTAAAAATGGATAATTCATTAGGTTTGTATTTGGAAAAAGATGGTTTTTTATTTGATTCAATATTTAATTATAAAGGAGCTTTGCTAAATAAAGAGGCAATATATATAACTGATGATGATACTAATAAATATATCGAATATATAAAAAAAAATATTATTAACAAATTGATAATTGATATTAGAAAAAGTAATATTCAATCTTTAGATTTTTTGTATGAAATTCTACATGTTAGATATTTATATATAATAGGTGACATAGATTATTCCCCCCTTTATCAACTTAAACATCTTAGATATTTAGGTATATCAGGTTCAAATGAGATCATGATTAATATGATAGAAGGGTTAGAATCATTTTCAACTGCTTTTCCCAATAGTGTGACAGGTGTTGGAGAGGCCAAGTCACTAAAATCATTGGAACTTGATGGATTTTATGCTTCGGGAGCTTATGAAAATCTAAATTTTTTAGCGAAGTTAGAAAACTTAGACACACTTGTATTGGTTAATATTAATATTTCATCGTTAGAAGGAATTGAAAACTTAAGAAACTTAAAAGTATTAATACTTGAAAATATGAAAAAACTTGAAAATATTAATCATTTATCTAATTTAAAAAATAGTTTAAAAAATTTACGTATTGAAAGTTGTAATAAAATTAAAGATTTCGATTCTATTAAAGAATTAAGTGAACTTGTCTTTTTGAGTATAAACCGTGTTAAATTAGTACCAAATTTAGAATTTATATCTAATTTAAAGAATTTAAATTCTTTTGTATCTGATAGCTCAAACTTTATAGATGGAAATTTAACTTATTTATTAAATGTGAATCATGTAGTAATATATCCTATTAGAAAACACTACTATGTTGTTAAACAAAATGAAAATAAAAAAGCAAAAGATACTGATTTTAATTATGGAGAACGTTTAATGGGAGATGAGGAGATAGTACTATGGAGAAGAATCGCTTATTAGAAATTAGAAAGAAATTAGGTATCTTAAAAAGTCAATGTAAACCCACTGATACCTGGCAATCTTATTTAGATGAAGATGAAGAAATGGGTATTTTTTACACACAAGAAGGTATATACGCTGTTTCTTATGCTTTAGACCAATTTATTCAAGCATTAATAGATATTGATGACTATAGTAATGGCAAATCTATTAGTGAATTAATTCATAAATTAATTGTTGATTTAGACTAGTTATATAATGTCAAGAGTTATTATAAAATAATTTATTCACAAATATATTTATACTGGTCTTTAATTTGAAGGGTTTTTCCACATTTTACTATTGAATTGGGGTGTACTCCTTGTTATCTTTTAATACTGCATTGATGACATGGGTAAATTTCCTAGCGCTAGCACCAACGGAGGTGCTGTGTACTTTACCTTCTTCAGGCTTCTTTTGGTAATATTTAGAGAGTACTGGGGCATAATGAACAGCAACTAGCAGCTAACCAAATGGCTCTTCTAAGGTAAGGAGAATCGCATTTAGACATTCGATTCTTAGTACCAGTAAAATGACCAGACTGGGTTTTAAAGTTAGCCAGAAGCTCTTATTATGATAAGCATAATAGACCTATTTCAGCACGCAAAAAAATAAATGCTTCCTTAAAAAAGAAGATTATGAAGATATACATTGATAGTAAGATGCGATATGGGAGCCCCAAAATAACAAGGATCTTAAACCAGCAACTCCAAAATCAAGGACTGAAAACAGTTAGTTTAAAGCGTGTACAGCGGTTAATGAATGAGTTATGTATAAAATCAATAGTAGTTAAAAAGTTCAAACCCTATAGCAAAAATAGTGGATATACAGAGGGTGAAAATGTATTAAACCAAGATTTTAGCACAACAGGCATTAATCAAAAATGGGTTGGTGATATAACGTATATTTATACTATTAAACATGGGTGGATATATTTAGCATCTGTAGAAGACTTACATACCCGAAAGATAGTTGGCTTTGCGATGTCGAAGAAGATAGATACCTCACTCGTTTTAAAAGCTTTAGAAAAAGCTTATAAGAGTCAAAAACCAGGTTCCGGTTTAATATTTCACAGCGATAGAGGAACTCAATATACTAGTCGAGATTTTCGCGATAGATTAGCTGAATATAAATTTATTCAATCATTAAGTAATAAAGGGAATCCATATGATAACGCTTGCATAGAATCGTTTCATTCACTTATAAAAAAAGAATATATAAATCATATGAAATTTAAAACCTTTGAGGAGGCACTATTAGGATGTGTAAATGTCAATATTAAAATGTAGATTTAATGGAAAATAATTATGTTGTTTTATTATAACCTAAAGATGAATCTTTTAATTTATCTTTAATTCGATATGATCTTCCTTTAATATTTAATACATGTGAATGATGTAGAAGTCTATCTAAGATAGCGTTAGCTAAAGTTGCATCTCCAAATACTTCACTCCACTTTGAAAAAGGTTGATTTGTTGTAATGATTGTACAATGTTTTTCGTACCTTTTATTTATAAGTTGAAATAACATATTAGCTGCTTCTATATCAACTGGTAAGTATCCTATTTCATCTATAATTAAAATCTTGTATTTCGCATAATTTTTAATCCTAGCATCAAGTCTGTTCTCTAAATGAGCCTTTTTTAATTGTAATATAAGATCATGACAGTTGATAAAATAAGTGGAATATCTACTTTTGGCACATTCTATACCTATAGCCGTGGCCAGATGCGTTTTTCCGGTTCCTGGAGGACCAACCAATAGAATGTTCTCTGTGGCATCTATAAAGCGCAAGTTTTTAAAGTCCATTATTTTATTTACAGCATCATCTAATGTTTTATCATTTACAATTTCTATATCGCAGTATTTTTTATATAGATGGAGCCTTTCGTGATAGAGAGCGAATATCCTATCTTTTCCTTCCTTTAAGAGAGGTCTGGTGTTAATGTCGATATCTTCCATTATTATTTCGGGAGGTCTGTTTAAGAACACTATTACGGAGTTTTTCCTTAAATAATTTATATTTTTTTCTCTTTTAATTATTCCTCCGCCGGCTGCTATTACTGTGGAAGATTCTCTGCTTAAAACTTTTGCACACTCGGTTTCTGCATTTCTGAAATATTCCTCGCTTATTTCAAACATTTCAATAATACATTTGTTTTCTGCGGATTCAATACATTCATCCATATCAACGAATTTCATGTTTAATTTTTTTGCCAGCAAAGCCCCTACAGTTGTTTTACCGCTTCCGGGCATGCCTATTAAAACTATGTTTTTCATTCTTCTTCCTTTAAATTGTTTTGAATGTCTTTGCAGCTTCTCATTATTTGAAAATAAATGTCATCAATACATTTAGAGTATTCCTTATTCTCCAAGAAGCTTATGCAATTATCGGCTACCTGTCTTTCCCTGATTTCATCATAGACGGGAAGATTTTGTTTTATTTTGTAACGACCTATTTCATTTACTATATTAAATCTTTTTTCCAGTAATTTCACTATTTTTTTATCTATGTTGTTTATTTCGGTTCTTGCTTCATTCAGCTCCATCTTTCACCATCCCTTTCTAAAATTAAATCAAGAATAACAAGAGCTGCAGCCCCTTCTATAACCGGTACTACCCGAGGTACAATGCATGGGTCATGGCGGCCTTCAATTTTTATTACTGAATTTTCCATTGATGATATATCAACGGTGTTTTGTTCGCAATGTATTGACGGTGTGGGTTTTATTGCAGTTTTAAATGTTATGGGCATACCGTTGGATATTCCGCCTAAAATACCTCCGTTGTTGTTTGTAGCAGTAATTATTTTATCACCTGCTGCCATAAATTCATCATTTGCTTCCTTGCCTGTAAGCTCTGTAATTTTAAATCCTGCTCCGAATTCAATTCCTTTAACTGCCGGTATGGAAAATATCATATGAGATATTTTGCTTTCAACAGAATCGAAAAATGGCTCTCCATAGCCGGCGGGAACATTGATAATAAATGTTTCCACAATTCCGCCCAAGGAATTTCCCGCATTTTTGTGCTCGGTTATAACATCTGTCATAAGCTTTCCTTTTTCTGAAGATATAACAGGGAAATTCATTTCTCTTAAATTTTTTAATACCTCTGTTTCAATATTTTCCGCATCGTCATCATTTATATTGTAAATGCTTTTTATATGGCTTCCTATATATATTTCTTTGCTTTCCAAGAATTGCATTGCAACAGCTCCTGCAAACAAAAGAGGTGCCGTTAGTCTGCCTGAAAAATGACCTGCTCCCCGGTAGTCGTTATAAGAGGAATATTTAATATATCCTGTGTAATCACTGTGTCCGGGACGAAGCAGATTTTTTAATTCGCCGTAGTCCGAGGACCTTTTATCTTTGTTATAAATTATTGCTGCCAATGGAGTACCTGTGGTTTTTCCTTGGAAAAATCCGCTTAATATTTTGTATTCATCCTCTTCCTTCCTTGGTGAGGACAATATGCTTTTTCCGGGAGTACGTCTTTTAATCTGCTGATTTATGTAGTCAAGGTCAATGGCAAATCCCGACGGCAAACCGTCTATTGCAACACCCATACCTTCGCCGTGGGATTCACCGAATATACTTATTTTTAGTTTATTTCCCGTCACAGAGCTCATTAACAACACCTCCTAATCTTTGATAATCATCCCAAAATCCGGGATATGATTTTTTTACTGATTGATAACCTTCCAAAATAATCGGATTTTTACACTTTGTTGCAGCAATTGCTAATGCCATTGCAATACGATGGTCATTCCGGCTGTTAACGGTTGAACCTCCATGTAGTGATTTCTTTCCTTTTATTGTCAGTCCATCTGCTGTTTCTTTTACAGAAGCTCCTAATTTGTTCATTTCTATTGATATTGCCTTAAGTCTGTCAGATTCCTTAAGCCTGAGTCTAACCGCGTTTGTAATATTGGTTATGCAGTTTTCTTTTAAGGCTGCGATTACCGATACTACCGGTATTAAATCAGGTATTTGGGAAGCATCAATGGTTATTTCCTTTTCCTTCAAAGAATATTTTTCTATTATATTTAGTATTTCTTTATCCCCTTGAATTGAATCATAATTTAATCCAAGACATTCAATGCTGCTTCCCAATGCATTTGCAGCAAGGAAGAATGCAGCCTGTGAAAAATCACCCTCAACACTATAGTCCTGTGTCTCATATTCTTGTTTTCCTTTTATAAAATAATTATAGTCATCAACTTTTTTAATATGTATGTTGTATTTTTTCATTGTATCCAATGTTAAGTCAATATAATTTTTGGATTCAAGCGCTCCCGTAATATTTATTTCTGAGTTTCCGTTAAGTAAGGGAAGGGCAAATAATAATCCTGTAATGAATTGAGAGCTTACATTGCCTGGAATTTTGTATGTGCCGGTTGGAAGGCTTCCCTTTATTCGAAGAGGAAGCTTTCCGTTATTTGTTTGGAATTCTATATTGAATTTATTAAAAATTTCATAATAAACATCCAAGGGTCTGTCAATCAATCTGCCCTTTCCGGTGAAAGTACATTCATTTGTTAAAACTAAGGACAAGGGAATGAGGAATCTCAGAGTTGAACCTGACTCATTGCAGTCAATTATATTATTTGCAATTATATTGTTTCTTTTGACAAGAATGAAATCATCTGTTTCTTTAATATCTGCACCCAATATTTTCATTCCTTCAATTGTAGCCCTTATATCATCGGAAAAAATAATATTGTTTATTTTGCTTTCACCTTCCATGCAAAGAGAAGCACAAATTATTGCTCTGTGGCTTAAGCTTTTAGAAGGAGGAATAATGATTTTTCCATTCAACAAAGACGGCTTAATTAATAAACTCATAATCTTCTACCCCACATCAATAAAGTCATATAAATTATCCAACGGTACTTTTTGAATATATCCTTTGCCTATTTCCTTCAGCAATACTAAATTTATAAAATCGGAGTTGCTTTTTTTATCTAAATAAATTAATTTAATTATATCTTTAGTGGATACCGGTAGATTATATTTTATATTGTAATGATCTAATAAAGCTGTAAGTTTTTCAAAGGTATCTGCCTTTGTAAATCCTAATTTTTGGCTGTTTCTTGTAATATGGTACATACCGAAGCATACTGCTTCCCCGTGACTTATGGTATAGTTTAAATATTTTTCAATTGCATGTCCGATGGTGTGACCGAAATTCAAAAGCATTCTTAAACCGTAATCCTTTTCGTCCTTTTCAACTAATTCCTTTTTAATATTTAAACAAGTGCAAATTAATTCTTCAATATTCTCATGCATATAATTTTTTGATGTCATCAATTTATTAAACAAATTCTCGTCCTTTACGCATGCATATTTTATTACTTCTCCCATGCCGTCCCGAATGTATTTATCAGGCAGTGTTTTTAATAATAGCGGGTCGATTATTACCTTGTCCGGATGATAAAAGCTCCCGACCAAGTTTTTTCCTTCGGGGATATTGATGGCTGTTTTGCCTCCTATGCTTGAATCTATCTGAGATAAAAGTGTTGTGGGAATTTGTATAAATTTAACCCCTCTCATATAGGTGGATGCGGCAAAGCCTGCCAGATCTCCTACAACTCCTCCGCCAAAAGCTGCTATCAGGTCATTTCTTCTTATGTATTCCGATAAATTTGAATATATTTTAATGAGTGTTTCAAAGGACTTCGAGTTTTCTCCGGGCTTGATTACAATTATTTTCAGGTCATAGTTTTCCTTTAGCAGAGAATTTCTCAATTGTTCTCCATACAAGCTGTATATATTTTCGTCAGTGATGACTGCCAATCGTAAACCCTTATAAACTTCTTTAATTTCTTTTGCTATGTTACGGAATGCACCTTTTTCAATTATAATTTCATATTTTTTCGGTATATTTATGTCTATTTTAATCATATTTCCCTGCCTGATGCTTCTGCAATAAGCTTTAATTTTTTCATTAACGAAGTAAATTTATCGGTTTTTATTGATTGAATCCCATCGCATAGTGCATTTTCAGGGTCATTGTGCACTTCTATAAGAAGCCCGTCCGCACCTGCTGCAACTGCCGCCATAGATAATGGCTCAACCATCCACCAAATTCCTGTTGCATGGCTTGGGTCAACAATAACAGGAAGATGACTCAGCTTTTTGATTGCAGGTATCGCACTTAAATCTAAAGTATTCCGGGTGAAATTCTCAAAGGTTCTGATTCCCCTCTCACATAGTATTACATTGTCATTTCCTTCAGCCATTATATACTCTGCAGACATAAGCAATTCCTCTATAGTAGATGAAAATCCCCTTTTCAACAGTATTGGCTTTGCTGTTTTTCCTAATTTCTTCAGCAGCTCATAATTTTGCATGTTGCGGGCTCCTACCTGTATCACATCAACATTTTCAATGTATTCATCTAAATACTCAATTGAAGTTATTTCTGTTACTATGGGAAGATTTGTTTCGCCTTTTGCTAATTTCAGCAATTCCAACCCTTCCTCTTTAAGTCCTTGGAAGCTATAGGGAGAGGAGCGCGGCTTAAATGCACCGCCTCTTAAAAAGGTTGCTCCTGATATCTTCACATCTTTTGCAATTGATAAAATCTGCTCCTTACTTTCCACAGAGCAGGGACCTGCCATAACAGCTAATTTTTTGCCGCCTATTATATTGCCGTTTATATTAATTTCAGTATTATTCGGATGAAACAATCTATTTACTCTTTTGTAATTTTCGCTTAGCATATACTCACCTACTTAACATTTATGATTAAAATCTATCATAATATCTTGAGATGTCAATAGTTTTTTAAATGGCAATCTTTTCGGTAATATTTTTAATAAAAGTAAATTGCTAAATTAGAAATAAAATAGTATAATTAATAAAAATTTATGAACTTTTGACGCGAAAAATCGTCTATGGTAAGTGGAGGAATATATGAGCAAAATTATAGTATTGGCTTTAGGCGGAAATGCTTTGGGAAACAACTCGGAAGAACAAAAAGAGGCTGTAAAACACACATCAAAATCTATAGTAGATTTAATTGAGGGGGGAAATCAGGTAATTATATCCCATGGCAACGGTCCCCAGGTAGGAATGATAAATTTAGCTATGGATACGGCTTCAAAATCGGAAGCAGGAACACCTGAAATGCCATTTCCTGAATGTGGTGCCATGAGCCAAGGGTATATCGGCTATCATTTACAAAATGCAATACAGAACGAATTGAGAAAGAGGGGCTTGAATAAGCCTGTCGCAACAGTTGTAACTCAAGTTGTGGTTGATAAAAACGACCCTGCGTTTCAAAATCCTACAAAGCCTGTAGGCTCCTTCTATACGAAGGAAGAAGCTGATTTAATGGTGGCTAAAGGATTTACGTTTAAAGAGGATGCGGGAAGGGGTTACAGAAGGGTAGTTCCTTCACCAAAACCCATTGACATAGTAGAAATTGAATTTATTAAATCATTGATTGACACAGGCAATATTGTTATAGCGGCAGGGGGCGGCGGAATCCCCGTAGTGGAAGAAGACAGCGGATTAACTGGTATCCCCGCTGTTATCGACAAGGACTTTACAACAGCAAAGCTTGCGGAATTGGTTGATGCGGACAGCCTAATCATATTGACGGCTGTTGAAAAGGTTGCGATAAGATTCGGCAAACCGGATCAATTATGGTTATCTGAATTAACTGTAGATGAAGCTGAAAAATATATTGCAGACAAGGAATTTGCGGAAGGCTCCATGCTTCCGAAGGTAAGGGCTGCTATGTCATTTGCCCTATCTAAAACCGGAAGAAGGGCATTAATCACTTCATTGGAAAAAGCCGCCGATGGCTTGGAAGGCAAGACAGGGACCTGGATAGGATAGGTAGGGAGAGTCTCTGCGGGTAATAGGAGTGTCCAAATTTAAGTGGACCCATCCGGGGAGTTTTTATTGCGGTATCAACAAATATATGGTATAATTTATAAAATACGGACGTTTGGGAGGTATTATGAAAAAGTTAAATAGGATTATATTGCTTACGGTTGTTTTGACCATGTTATTTACAATGACTGCAAATGCCGCAGCCTTTAATGATATTGAAGGTCATTGGGCAAAAAGCTATATAGAAAGAGTTGAAAAGAACGGTCTTGTCACCGGGTACGAAAATGGCAAATTTAAACCGGACAACAATGTGACTGTATTAGAATCCCTGATTATGATGTCAAGGCTTTATAAAATTGATGATGATATAAAAGAAGAAATAATCGATGAATATAAGTCTTCTTTAAAAACAATTAAAAATATTTCGGATTATGAATGGTCATTGGAACCTCTGTCAATTGCAATTGAACTTGGTATAGTAACAGAGCAGGCGGTTAAAGATATGTTTGCAAAAGAAACTATATTCTCGGATGCAAAAAGGGAAGAAGTTGCAGTGCTGCTTACAAAAGCAATGGGCTTAAATGAAGAAGCAAAAAGCCTTAAGGTATATTCCATTCCATTTAAGGATATAGATGAAATATCCGGTTCTGCCCGACCATATATATACCTTATGTATGAAAAGAAAATAATGCTTGGTGATAATGAAAAGAATATTAATCCAAAAGCTAAAATAACAAGAGCAGAAATAGCAACATTGTTAGATAAAGCATTCGATTACATAAAGGACAATGATATATATCCTGAATTAGAAGAATATGAACCGACCACAGCAGTCAGCGGAATTATTATGGAAGTATCGTCCAACAAGAAAGAATACTACATATATATTAAAAATGACAGAGAAGTTGAAAGCATCGTTAAGATAAATGATGATACCGAAATTATAATAAACGGAAGAATAAGAGAGTTTTCCGATTTAAAAAAGGACATGCTTGTTACATGCAAAATTAATGAAGAAAGGCTTGCTGTTGAAATCGAGGCTGACAATACGAAGGATGTCGTAAGAGGTATTATTTCATCCGTGGCATATGTATCTCCCGCATCAATAACTATTTTAGATGAAGATGACGATAAGGTTACGTATAAAATCGGTACTGATGTAGATATATATCATGACGGTAAAGCGACTGAACTGAAAAAACTTGAAAAAAACGATGAAGTAACACTTTTGCTGGACAATAAAGAAGTATACAAGATAAACTCCGTAAGCCGAATTAAGCACTATGATGGAGTTATTACAGCCATTGATTACAATTACCCTATAAAGGTTACAATGAAAACGGATGAAGATGTTTCAAAAACATTTATATTCAACAGTGATGTTGAGGTAACAAGAAATGACGATGAATCAAGCTTTGATCAGGTCAGAGTGGGGGATGAAGTAACAATAACTACTCGGTATGACGAGATGACTGCAATCAACACCATTGCCAAGGAAGCAGAAATGAGTGGCGTAATTAAGGAAATATTAATTGCTCCTAAAAGCAAAATAAAAATTGCGGACGAAGATGGAAATGTTGAGCAATATTCTGTAAGTAACAATGTTATTATTACGGTAGGTTCAAAAAATGTGTCAATTTATGATTTGCGTCTCGGATTCAATGTAAGTGTAAATACTTCGGGCGATGAAATTGTTACAATGGAAGTATCTCAAATTGAAACAGCTAAAAGCTTTACAGGTAAAATTATTTTTATTAATAAAGACGATAAATTAATAATGATGCAAAATATTACGGGAGATGGGAAGAATGAGCTTCTTTATCTGCGGATAACAAATAATACTAAGATATTCGATACTTCCGGAAGTACAAAATATTTTAAGGATTTGGAAGAAGGCAAAAGCATACTGAGCACCGCTGTTCTCCAAGGAGGAGAATATGTGGCAGCAAGTATAATGATACAGTAAAAAGCATCGAAAGATGCTTTTTTCCCTAACAGGAGGATGTTATGAAAAAAGTTATATTATCGTTTACAATTTTTACCTTAATATTTGCAATCGGATGTACCGAGCTGCCCCTATCTGAAGAAACAGGGGTGGGTCCCGGTGAATATAAAGGCAAAGTTAACACAGAAGAAATTGAAAATGAAAATAACAGCTTAAAAAAAGAATTAGATAAGGTTAAAACGGAATTGGAAGAATTGGAAAAGGAGTATTTAAGCTTAGCAAAAAGCAATGAGAATATTATATTTAAGCTAAACGAAGCGGAATCTAAGCTTAAAATAGTTGAAAGCGAGGACATACCCAAGTTTAATATCGAAGATACGGATAAAAACAGTATTATAACATATTTGAAAGACAGCTCCAAGTTGATTGACAACAGTATTAAAGGAATTGAAATCATAAGCGCCGGTGAAAGAATAGTGTTCAGGACTTTGGGATACGGAGATGAGTACAGTCAAATATTCATATGGGATGAAGGGAAAAATGGACCGGAGCTGATTGATGGTGCGGCATTTGAAAAAGAGGGTTCCTATGAATGGCTCGGCAAGTATATTTTAATAAAAACCCAGGGTAAAAACAAAGTCTTAGATATTGATAACAAAAAAATAACCGGCTCCTTTGACGATCCACAGAAACTACAATTGTTAGATGGAACCACTACGGTATTATTAAAATATGAGGATAATAAATTTATTTTATATGATTTTGCAAATGACAGTAATAAACAAATTAACTTAGACAATAATAAATATACTGATTTTAATTTGCAAAACAATTCCATTGTGTTTTCGGGCACATATATTGACCAAGGTGCAGAATATGAAATAAAGGCATCCATAACATTGGATAAATTAAAGGAAGTATATGAAATAAAAAATGTTGATGAAGCCGAAACAACAGAGAACACAACAGGCAATGATACAGAAGGCAGTGAAGATGTAGAAAACACAGCGGAGGATACTAAGGCAGAAGAATTAGCGGGAGAAGATACGGTTTAATGATTTATGATGTTATAGTTATTGGGGCAGGACCTGCAGGATTATTTGCAGCTGCAAATATTAAAAATAAAAAGGTTTTAATTATTGAAAAAAATAAAACAGCCGGGAAAAAGCTGCTGTTGTCCGGTGCGGGACAATGCAACTATACAAATAACTGCGAGATTAATGAATTTCTTCAAAAATACGGCGATAAGGGCAGGTTTATTAAAACTGCCCTTTATAATTTCACTAATCATGATGCCTTGTGCTTTTTTAAGGGAAAAGGCTTAAACAGTATTGTAAGAGAAGACAATAAAGTATTTCCCAGCACGTTTAAAGCAATGGATGTGCTTAATATATTGATTGACTGTGTAAAGCATACTGAAATGCTTTTTAATACTCCGGCAGAAAAAGTGTCTTATGATGAAAGCAAAAAAGTGTTTTATATAAAAACCGATACTGCGAATTTTGCATGCCGCAATCTTATAATAGCTGTCGGAGGAAAGTCATATCCCAATACAGGCTCCGCAGGCGATGGATATAAATTCGCAAAATCCTTGGGACACAGCATTGTTGACCCTAAGCCTGCCCTTACCCCTGTCTATGTGGAAGGCTATCAATTTAAAGAATTATCCGGTATTTCATTTGAGAATATAAAAATTTCCTTGTTTAAAAACAATAAGAAAGCAAAAGAGTTTACAGGTGATTTTCTGTTCACCCATGTAAATATTTCAGGTCCCGTTATAATAAATAATTCAAGATACATGGATGCGGGAGATGTTTTAAAAGTTAATTTTACATCTTTTAATGAAGATGAATTTAAGGTGTATTTTGAGAAATTAATTTTATCCTCTTCAAAATTAAGCATTAAAACAGCATTAAAGCAATTGAACCTGCCAAAGCGTTTTGTTGAAAAGATACTTGAAATATCTGATGTTGATGAAAGTCTGTCCTGCGGCATGCTTGGCAAAAGTCCGAGAAAATATTTAATTGAGCTGTTTTCGGCGCATCCTATGAAAATTAAAAAGCTTGGAGATTATAATATTGCCATGTCAACCAAGGGCGGAGTTTCAACGGCTGAAATAAATCAAAAAACCATGGAATCAAAAAAAATCCCCCGCCTTTATTTTGCGGGAGAAATATTGGACTATGACGGCGATACCGGAGGATTTAACATCCAAGGTGCCTTTTCAACGGCTAAATTAGCTGCGGATCATATTAATAACAATTAGGGGAGATTCCTTTTTACCTCAAAGTTTAACTCCAAATTGGGGACATTCCTTTTGCCTCAAAGACTAACCCCAAATTGGGGACATTCCTTTTGCCTCAAAGACTAACCCTATAGTAAAGGTGTGTCCCCATACATTTCTCGGTGTGTCCCCATACATTTCTCGGTGTGTCCCCATACCTTATTTTCATTTAATCCTTCCTTTTACAGCATTTAATACAGCACCGATAATTATTGAATAAAGCGGTATCATAAAGAAATTTGTCAATATTCTTGCTGGCAGTGTAATCATAATTCCTATGCCATATACAATATACAAAAAGTAAGTATTCAAAATTATTGATGTAATCAGCTGAGTCAAGCTCACGGCAAACACTATTTTTTTCATGCTCAGGTCACTGCTTGCCGAGGTTATCTTAATGGGAATTATAAGGTAAATTGAAACTAACAGGAAGAATCCGACTATATATACAGGATTTAATGGTTTTCCGCCGTACATAATCCCATTATCGAATGTCAATAATCCGTTAGCCGCAAAAACCGAAACAAAACCGACAGACAATAAAGAAATAAAAGTTGTATTTAATAAGTTGTAATTAATATCTCTTTTTAAATACTTAAACACAACTCCCGGCAAGAAACCGCTTAATCCGCTTACCAATGTAAATCCGGGAAAAAATGGACCGCCCGGTTTTGCTATAAAGTTGATTATATCGGCTGCAGCTCCGGTTAAAAACCCTGCGAATGGTCCTAAAATGATACCTGAAAGCATCAGCGGGATTGATGCGAAGTTTATCCTAAGTGCCGGAATTCCCGCCAAAGGAATATAAATTTCAAACATTACTTTTAAAACAAGGCTCATCGATATAAAAAGCCCGGCTCTCACAATCGTCAATGATGTGAATTTTTGTGGCTCAGTATTACTGCTCATATTTCCTCCTCTGAGAGCAATACCTCCGCACAATATAGGAGTAACATACGTTTCTCTAATACAGCGGAAGCGATAAGATACCGCAGACCTAAGTCTTTCGTTTAAGGGCGACATCCCATCCCTTAACACTTGACGCATCCTATCTACTCTGTTTTTTTTCATAGTAACATATAATAATAAATATGTCGACTGTTATTTTTTGTTGATAACGTTAGCTTTTCTATTGTAACATATATTTTTTAATGCTATAATTATCAAAAACAACGAATTAGGAGGATACATGTCAGATAAAATTTTAAGCGATATTGAAATTGCGCAAACGGCAGAAATTGAAGCAATAAATAAAATTGCGGAAAAGATTCATATTCCGGAAAAATATGTTGAAAATTACGGCAAGTATAAGTCAAAGATTGATTACAGATATCTCCAAAATGAATTGAAAGACAAAGAAGACGGCAAGCTTATTTTAGTAACCGCAATAAATCCGACACCCGCCGGCGAAGGTAAAACCACCACCACCATCGGCTTGGGAGATGCTCTTTCCGAATTAGGAAAGAAAACAATTATTGCTCTTCGAGAACCTTCATTAGGTCCCGTATTCGGAGTTAAGGGAGGAGCAGCAGGAGGCGGATATGCCCAGGTTGTACCCATGGAAGATATAAACCTTCATTTTACGGGGGACTTTCACGCTATCGGGGCTGCTAACAACCTTCTTGCGGCAATGGTAGATAACCATATACATCAGGGGAACCAATTGGACATAGATATTAGAAGAATTGTATGGAGAAGAGCCGTAGACATGAACGACAGACAGCTTAGGCATATAGTAAGCGGTTTAGGCGGTAAAACTGAAGGTGTTGTCAGAGAAGATGGTTTTGATATTACGGTTGCATCTGAAGTAATGGCAGTATTTTGTCTTTCCAACGATATTATCGAGCTTAAGGAAAATCTATCTAAAATAATTGTTGCATACAACAGAGCGGGAGAGCCTGTGACGGCAGGGCAATTGAAAGCTCACGGAGCCATGGCGGCACTATTGAAGGATGCTTTGAAGCCTAATTTGGTGCAAACATTGGAAGGAACACCTGCATTTATTCACGGAGGTCCATTCGCAAATATTGCTCACGGCTGTAATTCAGTCATAGCCACAAGGATGGCAAGTAAAATCGCAGACTACATCGTAACGGAGGCGGGTTTTGGAGCAGACTTAGGAGCTGAAAAATTTATTGACATAAAGTGCAGAAAGACGGGACTTAAGCCAAGCGCAGTGGTTATCGTAGCAACGGTAAAAGCATTAAAGCATAACGGCGGCGTGACAAAAGCAGAATTAGGGAATGAAAACTTGGAAGCGCTAAAAAGAGGAATTCCTAATTTATTAAAGCATGTGGAGAATATCACGCAAGTATTTAAAATACCTGCGGTTGTTGCAATAAATAAATTCCCTACAGACACGGAAGCAGAACTAAATTTAATAAAAGAAAAGTGTATGGATTTAGGAGTAAATGTAAAGTTATCAGATGTATGGGCAAAAGGAGGTAAAGGTGGAATCGAGCTTGCCGGTGAAGTATTAAAGCTTACAGAGCAGGAAAGCACAATGGAATTCGCCTATGAGACGGAAATTCCGATTAAGGATAAAATAAAAGCAATTGCAAGGAAGCTCTACGGTGCCGACGATGTGGAGTTTTCATCTAAGGCAAGTAAGGAAATTGCTAATTTTGAAAAATTGGGATTTGGAAATCTTCCGATATGCATGGCTAAGAATCAATATTCTTTGACGGATGATCCAAAGGTATTGGGAAGACCCACAGGCTTTAATATAACGATCAGAGACATAACCATATCAGCCGGAGCTGGATTCTTGGTAGCATTGACCGGTGATATAATGAAAATGCCGGGACTTCCTAAAGTACCTGCAGCTGAAAATATAGATATAGATGTTGACGGGAAAATAAAGGGACTGTTTTAGTCCCTTTACTTTATTTCCATCATTGTTTCTGTTTCCTGAGAGAATTACAAGTGTATACATGTTTCCTCATTGAAGTTTTCATCCATCTGTCTCATGCTTTCAATTGAGCACACATTTTTCATTAGAAATGCAATTACAGTTAATGAAAAAAAGTCAATGATGACTTAAGTGTAATTCAAAATAGGGTTAAAATATATAGATATACTTCTTCTGAAAAAAAAAGCAGGATATATGCGGTAAAAATGAGCTTAATAAGCATCAAAAAGTTGGCATCAATATTGCTACTTAAGTAAGTGAAATAAAAAGGATGTGGAAGACTATGAAAGGAATTATAGAACATCCTCAAATAAAAGCAAGAGTTCCACTTTTAGGGCAGCATGCCCAAGAATGATGAGAGATGCTAAGATCACCCAAATATATGAAGGGACCAACGAAATTTAAAAGATGATTGTTGGAGGAACTTTATTTAGATAACAAAGGTTATTCTTCATGGGGGTGCTTAAATAAAAATAGTAAAGGAGAAAAAAATGATTGGTGAAAAAGTATTATTAAGAGTAAGGATGTCAGCTAAGGATGCACATTATGCCGGAGAATTAGTAAATGGGTCTCGTATTTTAGACTTTTGGGGCGATATAGGCACTGAATTAATGATTCGTAACGATGGAGATGAGAGTCTATTTATTAGCTATAAAGATGTTGAATTCTTAGCTCCGGTTTATTCGGGGGATTTTATGGAATATTATGGGTGGATTGAGGAACGAGGCGGTTCTTCTAGAATTTGTAAATTTGAAGCTTATAAAGTTATTGAATTAGCCAAAGATGATAATCTCGAACTATCTGCAGCAAATGTATTAAAAGAGCCGGTTATCTGTGGAAGAGCAACAGGAACATTAGTTGTTAGAAAATCTCATCAAAGAGGACCACAAGACGAGGCTTTTAAATAAATATAATTTATTGATTTAGTAAGTCCACCATAAGGATTTCACCCTTACTATAGAGATAGCAATGGTGAAATCCTTAATGCTATAATGCGTAATAATGTACCAATAATAAAACTTCGAGAGGAATAATATTATGAGAGAAGTATACAAAAATATTTATTTAGCAGAACTCCCATTGCCAAATAACCCTTTAAAATATTTAAATTTTTATATTGTTAAAGGTCAAGAAAAAGACATGATTATTGATACAGGCTTTAACCGCGAAGATACTAAAGATGAAATATTAAAAATTTTTGATAAGTTAAATCTTAAACCGGAAAAAACTATTCTTTTTCTGTCTCATTTGCATTCTGACCACACAGGATTGGCTAGCTATATGGAGGAAATAGGATTAACCGTATATGCAAGTAAGTTGGATGGTTATTTATTAAATAACAGTGTGGAAAAAACAGATTTAATGTGGCGGGACACAATTCAACAAGGAATTTGGCAGGGATTAGAAGTAGATCAATTAGATCTTG